>ENA-OWNV01000004-OWNV01000004.1-gut-metagenome-genome-assembly--contig:-NODE-4-length-278206-cov-6.266157_pt1 | contig 278206 bp, 265 predicted proteins | sample MGYA00248253_ERZ651784 | MGnify/ENA primary metagenome ERZ651784 (study PRJEB26908, sample SAMEA4031709) | gut metagenome | biome: gut; feature: normal infant; material: stool | place: China | collected...
TGTGATAAGCTTCGACAGTCTCTTTTTCGATCAGCATATCAATCGCGTCAGTCAGCTGAATTTCATCACCGGCACCCGGAGGAGTCTTCGCCAGCAGCGGCCAGATATCGGCGCTGAGGACATAGCGCCCCACCACCGCCAGGTTGGACGGCGCGACGTCAGCTTTCGGCTTCTCTACCACACCCACCATCGGTACGCTTTCGCCCGGCTGCAGAGACTCACCTTTGCAGTCAACCACGCCATAGGCGGTCACGTCCTCGACAGGCTCAACCATAATCTGGCTGGCGCCGGTCTCATCGAAACGAGAAATCATCTCCGCGAGGTTATCGCGGCTCAGATCGGATTCATATTCATCCAGAATAACGTCTGGCAGAATAACCGCGACCGGCTCATCACCCACTACCGGATGGGCGCAAAGTACCGCGTGCCCCAGACCTTTCGCCAGGCCCTGACGAACTTGCATAATGGTTACGTGCGGCGGGCAAATAGACTGCACTTCTTCCAGCAGCTGGCGTTTTACGCGTTTTTCCAGCATCGCTTCCAGCTCAAAACTGGTATCGAAATGGTTTTCGATAGAGTTTTTGGACGAGTGCGTTACCAGAACAATTTCAGTAATTCCTGCAGCGATACATTCATTAACAACGTACTGAATTAACGGCTTATCTACCAGCGGCAGCATTTCTTTTGGAATCGCTTTGGTGGCCGGCAGCATCCTGGTGCCTAATCCCGCAACCGGGATAACCGCTTTTCTGACTTTAGAATTAAGGGCAGCCATTGAAATCTCCTGGACTGTTTGTTTTTTAAACTTCTCGTTACAAATAACGTGTCGAGTATATCAGTCAACCGCGTATTCACTGGTCTGAAAAGCTTCCGATAGCCTCGAATTAGGACTTTTACGCATAAAACTGCTCGATGTTACCACCGCTAAAGGGCAACGGGTAATCCCGTCTGCTTAGATATAACCGTAATTGCTCATTCCGCAGACAACATTAAGCGTAAACGCCCTCCAGCCCCCCAAATTTGGCACTGCCATGAGGTACAACGCTGGCTAATTTGGTTAAGGTAAGCATCACCCAACGTTCCCAAAGGAACGCCATTACTAATCTGAATTTGATGCTCACCGGTATTCAGCGTGCCATTGAGCCCCGCCGACACCAGAATTAAATTTTTCAGTCCGCTGTGGTAATACCCCACTAACAAAGGAAACTGACCGGGAAGGTTTGCCTGACGCAGCAGCTGATTCACCTGTTTTAGCAGACTCCCCATTTCTGGAAGCCGTTGTCCCTGATGCGCCAGTTGCTCCTGTAACAAGCCATTGAACAACGCGCGCAATAATAAAGCTGCCAGTACGCCATTATCTCCTGCTCGTGTGACATCCAGACAATAGAAGGCCAAATCATTGTCCGAGAGCGGCGCGATATCGAGTACCAGACCGGGTTTATCCGCCGACACCAGCTGGCGATAATGAATGCGGCAGTGCGACATTTCCTGTTGCACCGGCGGCTGTAATTCCTGCAGTAATCGTGAGGCGGCGGTAGGATTACTGACCAGCGCGTCCCAGTCCTCAAATAGACGCTCTTCCTCTTCCACACGTGAACTGAACATCGCAGGATAGAGGCACGCATAAACGGTTTCACGCAGGCGATTGAAATCTTTTACTGGCTTTAACAACACGTCCTGAACGCCAAGCCGCAACGCTTTGGCTATATCGGCCATGTTTTCGGTAGCGGAAATCATCAGGATCGGTAGCTGCTCGCCGCGATTACGCAACGTCTCCACCAGCTCCAGACCGTTCATTCTCGGCATCGAAATGTCGCAGATCATCAGGTCCGGATGCACCTCCGTCATTTTATGCAGGGCATCCTTGCCATCTTCCGCCTGGAAGGTCGTTGCTCCCAGCGAGGTCAGCCATCCATGCAAGAGTGAGCGGAAAACGGGTTCGTCTTCAACTATCAGAATCTGTTTTCCCGCCAATGGCTGCGTCATGATATCTCCCCTGGCTGACGATAATTCAATAGTGGCACGCTATTCTCACTATCGCCTGTCAGAATTTGCTTAAGTCAGGTACTCGTGCGTCAAATCGCGGTACGCACTAAGGGTAATAATTCATCCATTTTCTTTTCTACCGCCAGCTGCCCTGCGGTAATCGCCTCGCCGGCGCGATGGAAATCAAGCGTCGAGACTTGCGGACAGTACGGTTGCAACAGGATATCCGGCGGGTCGCCCGCCATACGATTGCGTTTAAGACGATTCTCCAGGACCTGGATAGAAGTGGTCATGATCTCCATCGCCGTCGGCGTCACGGCCGTCCGGCGGGAACTCATTTGCGTCAAGCGTGCGCGCAGACGAGTATGCCATGGCCCCTCCTTCGCTTCGGCTTCGCGCCGCGGCGTTTCGAGGGAGAATAAATCCTGCTGCATAAGGTGGGCATCATGTTGCAGATCCACGGCAATCACGATATCGGCCCCCATTGCCCGCGTAAGCGACACGGGAACCGGATTGACCACCGCGCCATCGACCAGCCAGTAACCATTATGCCTTACCGGCGACATTAACCCCGGCATACTGCAGGAGGCTCGAATCGCTAAATGCAGATCGCCTTCGGTAAACCACAGCTCCCTGCCAGTGCTTAAATTTGTCGCGACGGCGGCAAATCGCCGTTCGCAGTGTTCGATATCGGTCACGGGCATGATGCGGCGATAATGATTGAATACCTTTTCACCCCGCAACAGTCCACCGCGGCGCCAGGAGAGGTCCATCAGTTTCAGAACGTCCCAGTTGCTGAAAGAGCAGACCCAGGACTCAAGCGCCGGGAGCCGGTTACAGGCATACGCCGCCCCTACCAGCGAACCGATAGAGCAACCGGCCACGATATCAATCTCAATGCCGGCCTGCTGGAGGGCGTTGATGACGCCAATATGCGACCATCCGCGGGCGGCACCCGCACCTAACGCCAGACCAATTTTAAGCTTTCTCATTAGTACTGATAACTATCCTTCCACTCTGAGCGTGGCAACATTGTCACGGCTCAGTTAACATAAAGCCCTTTGGCGTAGAAGCGCCGTTACTCATTCTTCCATGGAGGCTGTTTTGTCGCAATTATGCCCCTGTGGCAGCGCACTGGAGTATAGCTCATGTTGCCAGCGATATCTGTCCGGCGCTGAGCTTGCGCCAGGCCCGTCACAGCTTATGCGCTCACGTTACAGCGCGTTCGTCATGAAAGATGCCGACTATCTGATCAAAACCTGGCATCCGTCCTGTCAGGCGCGGCAGTTTCGCGCCGAACTGGAGAAAGGCTTTGCCCACACAGAATGGCTGGGCTTAACCCTGTTCGCCAGCGATGAAGGACGAGCCGCAAATGAAGGCTTTGTCAGCTTTATCGCCCGCTTTAATGACAATAACCGCCCGGGCGCCATTATTGAACGTTCCAGATTCTTAAAAGAAAATGGACAGTGGTACTATATCGACGGGACACGACCGCTGATTGGCCGTAACGACCCCTGCCCTTGCGGTTCAGGTAAAAAATTTAAAAAATGCTGCGGCCAGTAACGCTGCCGCAGCGCTTGCAAACACTACAGGATTTTCCTCGCGATGCATTCATTACAACGTAAAGTACTACGCACTATTTGCCCTGATCAGAAAGGCCTCATCGCGCGTATCACCAATATCTGCTACAAGCACGAACTTAACATTGTGCAGAACAACGAATTTGTTGACCACCGCACCGGTCGTTTCTTTATGCGCACCGAACTGGAAGGCATTTTCAACGACGCTATTCTGCTGGCCGATCTGGACAGCGCCCTGCCGGAAGGCTCGATTCGTGAACTCAATCCGGCAGGCCGCCGCCGGGTGGTGATTCTGGTGACGAAAGAAGCCCACTGCCTCGGCGATCTGCTGATGAAAGCCAATTACGGCGGGCTGGATGTCGATATTGCCGCGGTTATTGGTAACCATGACACCCTGCGCCCGCTGGTGGAACGTTTTGGCATCCCGTTTGAACTGGTCAGCCATGAAGGGCTGAGCCGCGAAGAGCACGACAAACAGATGGGCGACGCGATTGCCGCCCACGAGCCGGATTACGTGGTGCTGGCCAAGTATATGCGCGTGCTTACGCCGGAATTTGTCGCCCGTTTCCCGAACAAGATCATTAACATTCACCACTCGTTCCTGCCGGCGTTTATCGGCGCGCGTCCGTATCATCAGGCCTATGAGCGTGGCGTGAAGATCATCGGCGCCACCGCCCACTACGTGAATGATAATCTGGACGAAGGCCCCATCATTATGCAGGACGTCATTCACGTCGATCATACTTATACCGCAGAAGATATGATGCGTGCCGGGCGCGATGTCGAAAAAAACGTATTGAGCCGGGCGCTGTATCAGGTACTGGCGCAGCGCGTCTTCGTCTACGGCAACCGGACGATTATTCTTTAATCGACTGAGAAATGAATTGGTTAGCTTTACGGCGTTACGGGTAAAAATCAGGCAACCAGTTTATTTTTGTCAAAGGAATGCTTTACAGGGGCGCATCATTTGGTATGATGCGCCCCGCTTCCCGAGAAGGAAGCAGGCCAGTATTAAGCATTACCCCGTGGTGGGGTTCCCGAGCGGCCAAAGGGAGCAGACTGTAAATCTGCCGTCATCGACTTCGAAGGTTCGAATCCTTCCCCCACCACCATCCCTTCATGTATTACCCAGCTTACTCCACTTGCGATACTTTATATTCTGCCCTACGGGGAAGGATGAGAAGCTTCGACTAAGGTTCGACTCGAGCGTAGCGAGAGAACGTTGCCGCAGGCAACGGCCCGAAGGGCGAGGCGCTTTAGCGCCGAGTTATCCTTCCCCCACCACCATCCTCTTAAAAAACACCTCAGCTCAATTACTCGACGATCTTTTATATTCTGCCCCACGGGAAAGGATGAGAAGCTTCGACCAGGGTTCGACTCGAGCGTAGCGAGAGAACGTTGCCGAAGGCAACGGTCCGAAGGGCGAGGCGCTTTAGCGCCGAGTCATCCTTCCCCCACCGCTGTTGCACTCTCTTCAGCCACCTGTTCTGCTATCTCCTCGCTCGCGCTTCGCTTAGCGAGGCTACAGGTGTGCCGTCTGGTAGTCCGGTCAGGTGCGCCGCACCGCCTCCGGGAAAACTCACAGCGGGGGCAGTCGCCTCTTCACCGGCGAACTTTTCACCACCGAGGTATTGCACTGCGCAAATTCGGCCAGGCCGTCCAGTAGCGTATCCAGCTGGGCAATATCACGCACCACCAGTCGCATCACGAAACAATCCTCTCCGGTCACTTTGTCACTTTCGATGCACTCCGGCATCGCCTGGATATATTTATCCACCTTCTGCAGTAGACCAGGCAGCGGCCGAACCCGCACCAGCGCCTGCAGGCTGTAGCCCAGCGCGGCGAGATTCACCCGCGCCCCATAGCCCTGAATCACGCCCCGCTCCTCCAGGCGCTTCACCCGCTCGGCGATGCTCGGCGAGGTCAGCCCCACCCGCGCGCTCAATACCTTCAACGAGACTCTGGCATCCTGAGTCAGGCAAGTGAGGATCGCCCGGTCAATTTCATCAAGTACGTCATTCATGTTTTTTACCTAATTATGAAAGGGATTTCCCCCTGTTTGCCTTAATTCAGCCATGTCAGGCTGTCAGGATTTTTCGCACAATACTGGAAAACTTCTGGAGGCGAAATATGCAAATTACCCGCGGCGTCTGGCAAATGAGCCTGGCGATGATAATTTCTGGCTCGCTCGGCGCGTTTGTGCTGCTCTCTGGTTTGCCGGTAATTGATGTGGTGTTCTGGCGCTGCCTGATTGGCGCGCTCACCCTGCTGCTGTTTATCGTTCTCAGCCGCCAGCCCTTCAGTCGTCTCACGCGCTTCACCCTCGCCCTCGCGGTACTTGGCGGCATCGCGCTGGTCATCAACTGGCTGCTGCTGTTTGCCGCCTACTCGCGTATTTCAATTGGCATGGCCACGGTGGTCTACAACACCCAGCCGTTTATGCTGGTGCTGATGGGCATGGTGTTGGGGGAACGGGTCAGCGCCGTAAAATGGGGATGGTTACTGCTGGCCTTCGGCGGCGTGGTGATCCTGCTGTCAAGCGAGCTTGCCCCGACGCACGGCGAAAGTCTCACGGCCGGCGTTTTGCTGGCATTAGGCGCGGCATTTTTCTATGCCCTGACCGCCATCATCGCCCGCAAACTGCATCCGCTCCCTGCTCAGCATATTGCCTTTATTCAGGTGCTCGTCGGCGTCGTGATGCTGCTGCCGCTGGTGCAAATGCCCGACTTTTCTGCCAGCTTCCCCTGGCGCTATCTGCTGATCCTCGGCGTCGTCCATACCGGGATCATGTATCAGCTTTTATATAGCGCGATACAGAAGCTGCCGACGCCCATTACCGGTTCGCTCTCCTTTATTTATCCGTTGGTGGCGATGGGGGTCGACTATCTGGTCTTCCATCATGCGTTAACCCCTGTGCAGTTGCTCGGCGGGATGCTTATTCTGTTTGCCGCCGCCGGGAATAACCTCGGCTGGGGCGAAAAAAAACCCCGCGAGGGCGGGGTCAGTCAGCGGTCGCGGGCCAGTTAGCGACGGGCGCGGACAATCTGGTATTTGCGCGTCAGGTACTCTACCGGCGCGCTCCAGATATGAACCAGGCGAGAGAATGGGAACAGCAGGAACAGGGTCATCCCCAGCACCAGGTGGACGCGGAAGATAAACGCCACGCCATCCAGGTGCTGCGACGCACCGCCGTGGAAGGTGACCACCGACTGCGCCCAGCCGACCAGCTTCATCATTTCGCTGCCGTCCATATGCTGGGCAGAGAATGGGATCGTCAGTAGACCCAGCGCACACTGCACCATCAGCAGGGAGAGGATCAGAATATCCGCGCCGGTGGTGGTGGCACGCACGCGTGGGCTGAGCAAACGACGCTTAAGCAGCAGTAAACCGCCCACCAGGGTCATCACGCCGCAGGCGCCGCCGGCGATCATCGCCATCTTCTGCTTGACGTCGATCGGCAGGAAGGATTCATACATCCAGTGCGGGGTCAGCATGCCGAGGAAGTGGCCGGCGAAAATGCCGAGGATGCCGATATGGAACAGGTTCGACGCCAGGTTCATTCCCTTACGGTCCAGCATCTGGCTGGAGGCGGCGCGCCAGGTGTACTGACCGTAGTCGTAGCGCAGCCAACTGCCGATCAGGAACACTGAACCCGCAATGTACGGATAAATGTCAAAGAAGAACATATTCAGGAAGTGCATTATTGCTGTCCTCCGTTAGAGATATTCAGATATTGCGGGGCCACGGCTCCGGCAAAACGACGCTGGTGAGCGGAAATCTCCGACTCGCCGCAGCCCTGGTCGGCAAAGAATTTAACCTGTTCTTCTTCCCAGACCGCGTCCAGCGCCTGCGGCGTATCGTCGCGGGCTTCGTCGGCAATCTTCTCCGCCACCTTCTGGCTGTCGACCTGAGTGTTTGCCAGCTTCAGCAGCAGTTCGAACAGCACCGCATAGCGGCTCTCGCGCTGCTGCAGCCGCGCGCTGAGCAGGCCGAGGATCGGTGCAACGTCCCGCAGGCCGCCCAACGCTTCCTCTTCCGGCAGCTGCGCCAGATACTCCAGATACAGCGGCAGGTGATCCGGCAACTCATGGCTATCGAGCAGCAGACCGTGGCGCTCATACTGCGCCATCAGATCAACCATCGCCTGCCCGCGATCGCGGGATTCGCCGTGCACGTGTTCAAACAGCAGCAGCGAGGTGGCCCGGCCGCGGTCAAACAGTTCGCTGTAGGCCGCCTGGGCATCCAGCGGATCCTGAGTCAGCAGATCGCGCAGAAAAACGCCCAGCGCGTGAGCATCCTCTTTGCTGAGTTTCTCTGATGACGCAAGCGCATCGAACATCTCCTGCTGATGCTGCCATAAGGCAGCGTCAGGGTATTCGAGCAGGCGCGACACAATCACAAGTTCAATCATGCGTGCGGCTCCGTTTTGCTGGTCACGTCGATGGCGTCGATGCGACGGCTGTTGAACAGGTTGAACTGGCTGTCAGAGCCGTGGCAGCCGTCGCCAAAGCTAAAGCCGCAGCCGTTTTTCTCCGGAAACGCTTCCCGCGCCTGTTCACGATGGCTGCTCGGCACCACGAAACGATCTTCGTAGTTAGCGATCGCCAGGTAGCGGTACATCTCCTGAGCCTGCGCTTCGCTTAAGCCCACCTCATCCAGCGCGCGGGTATCGACAACGCCGTCAACGGTTTCCGCCCGCTTATAGTGACGCATCGCCAGCATCCGCTTCAGGGCCAACAGGACCGGTTGGGTATCGCCGGCGGTCAGCAGGTTCGCCAGATACTGCACCGGAATACGCAGGCTTTCCACGTCCGGCAGGATCCCATTGCTGCCCAGTTCGCCGGCATCGGCGGCGGACTGAATTGGCGACAGCGGCGGCACGTACCAGACCATCGGCAGGGTGCGATATTCCGGGTGCAGCGGCAGGGCCAGCTTCCAGTCCATCGCCATTTTCCACACCGGCGACTGCTGCGCGGCTTCAATCACCCCCTGCGGTACGCCATCTTTCAGCGCCTGCTCAATCACTTTCGGGTCGTTCGGATCGAGGAACACGTCCAGTTGACGCTGATAGAGATCTTTCTCGTTCTCGGTGCTGGCGGCATTTTCGATCGCATCCGCGTCATACAACAGGACGCCGAGATAGCGGATTCGGCCCACGCAGGTTTCGGAGCATACCGTCGGCATTCCGGATTCAATACGCGGGTAGCAGAAGATGCACTTCTCGGACTTTCCGCTCTTCCAGTTGAAGTAGATCTTCTTGTACGGGCAGCCGGTGATGCACATCCGCCAGCCGCGGCACTTGTCCTGGTCGATGAGCACGATGCCGTCTTCTTCACGCTTATAGATGGCGCCGCTCGGGCAGGTCGCGACGCACGCCGGGTTCAGGCAGTGCTCGCACAGGCGCGGCAGATACATCATGAAGGTGTTCTCGAACTGGCCGTACATCGCCTTCTGCATGTTGTCGAAGTTCTGGTCTTTGGCGCGCTTTTCAAACTCGCCGCCGAGGATCTCTTCCCAGTTCGGACCGCTGGTGATCTTGTCCATCCGCTGGCCGGTGATCAGCGAGCGCGGACGGGCGATCGGCTGGTGTTTACTCTCCGGGGCGTTATGCAGGTTCTGGTAGTCGTAATCGAACGGCTCGTAGTAATCATCGATGCCCGGCAGATGCGGGTTCGCGAAGATTTTACCTAACAGCATCGCGCGGTTGCCCATGCGCGGCTGCAGCTTGCCGTTGATTTTGCGGATCCAGCCGCCCTTCCATTTCTCCTGGTTTTCCCAGTCGTTCGGAAAACCGACGCCAGGCTTACTCTCCACGTTATTGAACCAGGCGTACTCCATCCCTTCCCGGCTGGTCCAGACGTTTTTACAGGTGACCGAGCAGGTGTGGCAGCCGATGCACTTATCGAGATTCAGCACCATGCCGACTTGTGAACGAATTTTCATTTTACGCTCTCCTGTACCTGGTCATTGCCTTCGCCGTCTAACCAGTTAATGTTCTTCATCTTACGTACCACCACAAACTCATCGCGGTTGGAGCCGACGGTGCCGTAGTAGTTAAAGCCATAGGCCAGATGGCCATAGCCGCCGATCATATGGGTCGGTTTCGGCGTAATACGGGTAACCGAGTTGTGGATCCCGCCGCGCTGGCCGGTAACTTCAGAGCCAGGCAGGTTCACGATGCGTTCCTGTGCGTGATACATCATGGTCATCCCGGCCGGCACGCGCTGGCTCACCACGGCGCGCGCCGTCAGGGCGCCGTTGGCGTTGAACACTTCGATCCAGTCGTTATCTTCGATCCCCAGATCTTTCGCATCCGCCTCGCTCATCCAGACGATCGGTCCGCCGCGTGACAGGGTCAGCATCAGCAGGTTATCGCTGTAGGTCGAGTGGATACCCCATTTCTGGTGCGGGGTCAGGAAGTTCAGCGCCTTCTCCGGGTTGCCGTTGGACTTCTCGCCCATCACCGCTTTCACCGAGCGGGTGTCAATCGGCGGACGATAAACCAGCAGGCTTTCGCCAAAGTCGCGCATCCACTGGTGATCCTGATACAGCGACTGACGACCGGACAGGGTACGCCATGGGATCAGCTCGTGAACGTTGGTGTATCCGGCGTTATAGGAGACGTGTTCGTCTTCCAGACCTGACCAGGTCGGGCTGGAGATAATTTTCCGCGGCTGCGCCTGAATGTCGCGGAAACGGATCTTCTCGTCTTCTTTGTTCAGCGCCAGGTGCGCGTGCTCGCGGCCGGTGATCTCGCTCAGCGCTTTCCACGCCTTCACCGCCACCTGACCGTTCGTTTCCGGCGCCAGGGTGAGGATCATCTCCGCGGCGTCAATGGCCGTCTCCAGCTTCGGCTGACCTTTCGCCGGGCCTTCCGCCTTGGTGTAGTTGAGCTTACGCAGCAGGTCCATTTCGCTCTGGGTATTCCAGGCGATGCCTTTCCCGCCGTTGCCGATGGTTTCCAGCAGCGGACCAATAGAGGTGAAGCGCTCGTAAGTCGCCGGATAATCACGCTCGACCGGAATAATATGCGGCGCGGTTTTCCCCGGAATCAGGTCACATTCGCCCTTCTTCCAGTCTTTGACGTCCAGCGGCTGCGCCATTTCCGCGGCGGAATCATGCTGGATCGGCAGCGTAACGACGTCGGTTTCTTTACCGAGGTGGCCCACGCACAGTTCTGAGAATTTCTTCGCGATACCTTTATAGATATCCCAGTCGCTCTTCGATTCCCAGGCCGGGTCAACGGCCGCCGACAGCGGATGAATAAACGGATGCATATCCGAGGTATTCATGTCGTCTTTTTCATACCAGGTGGCGGTCGGCAGCACGATGTCGGAGTAGAGACAGGTGCTCGACAGACGGAAGTCGAGGGTCACCACCAGGTCCAGCTTGCCGTCGAGGCCGTTATCTCGCCATTCGACTTCTTCCGGCTTCACGCCGCCCTGCTTGCCAAGGTCTTTGCCCTGAATGCCGTTCTCCGTACCCAGCAGGTATTTGAGCATGTACTCATGGCCTTTACCGGAGGAGCCCAGCAGGTTGGAACGCCAGATAAACAGGTTACGCGGATGGTTTTTACCGTTTTCCGGCTGCTCCGCCGCAAAGCGAATCGAGCCCTCTTTCAGGGATTTGACGGTGTAATCCACCGGCGTCATGCCGGCTTTTTTCGCCTCATCGGCGATGCGCAGCGGGTTAACGCCCAGCTGCGGCGCCGACGGCAGCCAGCCCATCCGCTCGGCGCGGACGTTGAAGTCGATCAGATGGCCGCTGTAGCGGGATTTATCCGCCATCGGCGACAGCAGCTCCTGCGCGGTCACGGTTTCATAGCGCCACTGGCTGGAGTGGTTGTAGAAGTACGAGGTGCTGTTCATATGGCGTGCCGGACGCTGCCAGTCAAGGGCGAACGCCAGCGGCTGCCAGCCGGTCTGTGGACGCAGTTTTTCCTGGCCCACATAGTGCGCCCAACCGCCACCGCTCTGGCCGACGCAGCCGCAGAAGATCAGCATATTGATCAGACCGCGGTAGTTCATGTCGAGGTGGAACCAGTGGTTGAGACCCGCCCCGACGATAATCATCGAGCGACCATGGGTTTTATCGGCGTTATCGGCAAACTCGCGGGCGGTACGGATGATATGCGCGCGGGAGACACCGGTAATTTTCTCCGCCCAGGCCGGGGTGTAGGCTTTCACTTCATCATAGCTGGCGGCGCAGTTGTCATCGTTCAGACCGCGCTCCAGGCCATAGTTGGCCATGGTCAGATCGTACACGGTGGTCACCAGCGCGCTGGAGCCGTCGGCCAGCTGCAGGCGTTTGACCGGCAGTTTGTGCAGCAGAATGTTTTCAAGAGCGACTTTGTTGAAGTGCTCAGAACCTTCGCCGCCGAAGTACGGGAAGCCAACGTCCGCCACCTCGTCATGGCTGCCGAGCAGACTCAGACGCAGCTCAATCTCTTCGCCGGTTTTGCCATCGCGCTGTTCGAGGTTCCATTTGCCTTTGTCGCCCCAGCGGAATCCGAGGGAACCGTTCGGCACGGTGAGATCGCCTTTCTCGTCAAAGGCGACGGTCTTCCATTCCGGATTCTTTTCCTGACCAAGGGAATCCACGAGGTCGGACGCGCGCAGCGTGCGGCCGGCGGCGTAATAGCCGTCGCGCTCCTCAAGCATCACCAGCATCGGCATGTCGGTGTAGCGACGCACGTAATCGGTGAAATACTGGCTCGGCTTATCAAGATGGAACTCACGCAGCATCACGTGGCCCATCGCCAGCGCCATCGCGGCATCGGTACCCTGCTTCGGCGCCAGCCACAGATCGCAGAGCTTGGCGATTTCGGCGTAGTCCGGAGTGATGGCCACGGTTTTGGTCCCTTTATAGCGAACTTCGGTAAAGAAGTGCGCATCCGGGGTACGGGTCTGCGGCACGTTGGAGCCCCAGGCGATGATATAGCTGGAGTTGTACCAGTCGGCGGATTCCGGCACATCGGTCTGCTCGCCCCAGGTCATCGGCGAGGCCGGCGGCAGGTCGCAGTACCAGTCGTAGAAGCTCAGGCAAGTGCCGCCGATCAGCGACAGGTAACGGGCGCCGGAGGCGTAGGAGACCATCGACATCGCCGGGATCGGCGAGAAGCCGGCCACGCGGTCCGGACCGTAAGTTTTCACGGTATAGACGTTGGAGGCGGCAATCAGCTCGTTCACTTCCTGCCATGAGGAGCGGACAAACCCGCCGCGACCGCGAGCCTGTTTGAAGCTTTTGGCTTTGTCGGCGTCTTCGATAATCGAGGCCCATGCCGCGACCGGATCGCTATGCTGAACCTTCGCCTCCCGCCACATCTTCATCAGGCGTTTGCGCATCAGCGGGTATTTCAGGCGGTTCGCGCTGTACAGATACCAGGAGTAGCTGGCGCCGCGCGGGCAGCCGCGCGGTTCGTGGTTTGGCAGGTCCGGACGGGTGCGCGGATAGTCCGTTTGCTGGGTTTCCCAGGTCACCAGCCCGTTTTTGACATAAATCTTCCAGCTGCATGAACCGGTGCAGTTAACACCGTGAGTGGAACGCACAATTTTGTCATGCTGCCAACGTTGACGGTATCCATCCTCCCAGTCCCGGTTGGTGTTTAGAAGCTGGCCGTGCCCATCGGCAAAGGTTTCACCCTTCTGTTTGAAGTAGCGAAACCGGTCCAGGAATTTACTCATCGGGTTTCTCCTGATATGGAGCCTGACGGCTCTCTGATAAATCGACATTGCTGGATTTGCAGCGAAGGTAACGCTATGAAAGCGGGCGGGAATTGATAGCGATCAATACGGACTGGCTTGTTAACGTGGCGCAAATTGGCAATTACCACCAAGGTGGTACAAAACTCAGTTTTTTAATTTGCTGTTTTTTAAGGTTTTTTAGCGAAAAATAGCTCGCCAGACGCGGGATGGTTCACCAGGGAGGTATTAAGGGGTAGAGCGGTGACGCTGGTAAGCCGTCCCTTCCCGGCTCAGTGGCCAAAATGAATAAAAAAGCCCAATAGTATGTTGTAACTAATTAAGCCAGTAAAAAAGGCGCCTCCCTCAGGAGTGCGCCTTTATGAAGCGATACGACTATGGCGAATTACTGACGCTTACGGCCGTATACCGCCCAGGTGATGATTACGCAGGCAATATAGAAGATCAGGAACACTTTCATCGCGCCGGCCGGCGAGCCGGTCAGATCCAGCGAGATTCCGAACGCCTTCGGAATAAAGAAGCCGCCGATGGCGCCAATGGCGGAGATAAAGCCCAGCGCCGCCGCGGTATCGGTCGCCGCCTCGCGCATCGCTTGGGCTTCGCTGCCGCCCTGGGCCTTCACCCGGTCCATGGTCAGCTTACGGAAGATCACGGAGATCATCTGGAAGGTGGAGGCGCTGCCCAGCCCGGCTGTAAGGAACAGCACCATAAACACTGCAAAGAAGGCGATGAAGTTGCCGCCCTGGCCATTGGTCGGCAGCGTCAGGAACAGCAGCGCGCAGAAGACAGCCATCACCACGAAGTTCACCAGCGTCACGCGGGTACCGCCGAGACGGTCGGAGATCGCCCCGCCCATCGAACGCGCCAGCGCGCCAATAAACGGACCGAAGAAGGCGTAGTGCAGGATCTGCACGTCCGGGAACTGGGTTTTCGACAGCATGGCAAAACCGGCGGAGAAACCGATAAAGGAGCCGAAGGTCGCCAGATAGAGCAGCGCCATGATCCACAGATGCAGACGTTTAAGCACCGGCAGCTGTTCGCTCAGCGAGGCTTTGGAAGCGGACAGGTCGTTCATAAAGAACCACGCCGCCAGGGTGAAGATAATCAGGAAAGGTACCCAGATCCACGCGGCGTTTTCCAGATACAGCATCGAGCCGTCCGGCTGCTGGCTGCCGGTCCCGCCAAAAATGGCAAACACCGAGACCGACACCACCAGCGGTGCGACCAGCTGCATCACGCTGACGCCCATATTGCCGAGGCCGCCGTTGACGCCCAGCGCCCCGCCCTGCTTCGCTTTCGGGAAGAAAAAACTGATGTTGGCCATACTGGAGGCGAAGTTGGCCCCGGCGAAGCCGCACAGCAGAGAGATGATGACGAAGACGCTAAACGGCGTGGAAGTATCCTGGACCGCAAAGCCCAGCCACACGCACGGCACAATCATGATCCCGGTGCTGAACGCCGTCCAGCGACGGCCGCCGAACAGCGGCACCATAAAGGCGTAAGGCACGCGCAACAACGCGCCGGAGAGCGCCGGCAGCGCGGTCAGCATAAACAGCTGATCGGTCGTAAACTGAAAGCCCACTTTGTTGAGGTTAACGGCAACGGCGCTGAACAACATCCATACGCAGAACGCCAGTAACAGACAGGGAACGGAGATCCATAAATTGCGGCTCGCCACATGGTGGCCGCGCTGTTGCCAGAATTCAGGATCTTCAGGCCGCCAGTCGGTAATGACCGAGCGATTAGCCTTCTCCGGGAGGGAAGATTGACTCATAGATACCTCTGATTATTCATATTTCCTGCCGCTACCTTAGGGGTTGCCCGGGGCGGTAAGTTGATATAAATCAAAGGAAAAGCGCGGACTAATTTGTGCAAAAATAGACCATGCTCCGAAGTGAGTAGAGAATGGTGGGAAAAAAAGTGTGGTTTTTCACACGGCTGCCGGGATGCGTATAACCCCTCTCCCAACGGTGCCTACCACCGACAATTAAGGAGTAACTCTTTGGGGGTATGGGTATACTCCAGGGGATAGCCGAGAATAAGCGCCACTCCCGGAGACACGACCGGTCAGGAGCCACGCATTCCATGTTAAAACGTCTTTTTACCCCGCTGACGCTGGTCAATCAACTGGCGTTGATCGTCCTGCTTGCCACCCTTACAGGCGTCGCCGGCATGGCGATCTCCGCGCGCCTGGTCAACGGCGTGCAGGGCAGCGCGCACGCCATTAACAAAGCTGGGTCATTACGCATGCAGAGCTACCGGCTGCTGGCGGCGATCCCGCTGAATGAACACGATCAAAAGCTGGTCGATGATATGACCGCCACCGTCTTTAGTCCGGAGCTGCAAAACTCCGCCCGCCGCGACGGACAGGAGCGCCAGCTGCAGGCCTTGCAGCAGTACTGGCAGTTGGCGCTGGCTCCCGGCATGCAGCGCGCGGTCAACCAGGCGGAGGTCGCCCAGGATGTCGCCGACTTTGTCGATCGTATCGACCAGCTGGTGACCGCATTCGACCATACCACCGAGCAGCGTATCGAACGGGTGGTCTGGATCCATCGCCTCCTCGCCATCGGCATGGCGCTACTGCTGATCTTCACCATCATCTGGCTACGCGCCCGACTGCTGCGGCCATGGAAACAGCTGCTGAGCATGGCGCGAGCGGTGAGCCAGCGTGATTTCACCCAGCGGGCGCACATCAGCGGGCGCAACGAAATGGCGACTCTCGGCATGGCGCTAAATAACATGTCGGAAGAGCTGGCGGAAAGCTACGCCGTGCTGGAGCGCCGGGTGCAGGAGAAGACCGCCGGGCTGGAACAGAAGAACGAGATCCTCGCCTTCTTATGGCAGGCCAACCGCCGGCTGCACGCCAACGCCCCGCTCTGCGAACGCATTTCGCCGGTGCTGAACGGTCTGCAGGGTCTGACGCTGCTGCGCGATATCGAGGTGCGGGTCTACGACCTGGAAGATGAAGACAACCATCAGGAGTTTACCTGCCACTCGGATAATGAATGTGATGACATGGGCTGCTACCTCTGCCCACGCAACCTGCCGCCGCTACCGGATGGCGGCACGACGCTGAAGTGGCGGCTGTCGGATGCGCATAATCAGTACGGCATCCTGCTGGCGACGCTGCCGGTTGGCCGTCATCTCAGCCACGATCAGCAGCAACTGGTGGATACGTTGGTTGAACAACTGACCAGCACCCTGGCGCTGGACCGCCATCAGGAGAAACAGCAGCAGCTGATCGTCATGGAAGAGCGGGCCACTATCGCTCGCGAGCTGCATGACTCCATCGCCCAGTCGCTATCCTGTATGAAGATGCAGGTCAGCTGCCTGCAGATGCAGGGCGACGCTTTGCCGGCGGAGAGCCGCCAGCTGCTGGGGCAAATTCGTAACGAGCTGAATACCTCGTGGGCCCAACTGCGGGAGCTGTTAACCACCTTCCGCCTGCAGTTGACCGAGCCGGGCCTGCGCCCGGCGCTGGAGGCCAGCTGTCAGGAGTACAGCGCCCACTTCGGCTTTACGGTGCAGCTTGATTATCAGCTTCCGCCGCGCTTTGTGCCGTCGCATCAGGCCATACACCTGCTGCAGATCGCCCGCGAAGCGTTAAGCAACGCCCTGAAGCATGCCAGCGCGACGGAAGTGACCGTGACGGTGTCACAACGCGATAACCAGGTCCGTCTGGTGGTGGCGGATAACGGCCGCGGCGTGCCGGACCACGCCGAGCGGAGTAACCATTACGGTTTAATTATTATGCGGGATCGCGCGCAAAGCCTGCGCGGCGACTGTCAGGTTCGGCGCCGGGAAACCGGCGGGACCGAAGTGATCGTCACGTTTATCCCGGAAAAAACGTTTTCCATCCAATAAGGAGACCCCCATGAGTCAACAGGAACGGGCAACCATCCTTCTCATTGACGACCATCCGATGCTGCGCACCGGCGTGAAACAATTGATTAGCATGGCGCCGGACATCCAGGTGATTGGCGAAGCCAGCAATGGCGCGCAAGGTATCGAGCTGGCGGAGTCGCTGGATCCGGATCTGATCCTGCTGGACCTCAATATGCCGGGCATGAACGGCCTGGAAACGCTGGACAAACTGCGTGAGAAATCGCTGTCTGGGCGGGTGGTGGTCTTCAGCGTCTCTAACCATGAAGAGGACGTTGTTACCGCCCTCAAGCGCGGCGCCGATGGCTATCTGCTGAAAGACATGGAGCCGGAAGATCTGCTGAAAGCGCTGCAGCAGGCGGCCGCCGGAGAAATGGTATTAAGCGAAGCGTTAACCCCGGTGCTGGCCGCCAGCCTGCGCGCCAACCGCGCCACCTCCGATCGCGACATCAGCCAGTTGACCCCGCGCGAGCGCGACATCCTCAAGCTTATCGCCCAGGGGCTGCCGAACAAAATGATCGCCCGCCGGCTGGATATCACCGAAAGCACCGTCAAAGTGCACGTCAAGCACATGCTGAAGAAAATGAAGCTCAAATCCCGGGTGGAAGCCGCGGTATGGGTCCACCAGGAGCGAATTTTTTAAGGCGAGTCCGTCCAGGAGACGCCTGGCGCGGTGAACTTGACCAGCGGCTCGGTCAGCGCCAGGGCGATCTCATTGGATGAGACGCGCTGCCCCTGTTTATCCTCTACCACCACCGACAGGCGCCAGCGGTTCGCGGCGCCCGGTTCACTGTTCCACACCGGCATAATCACGCTCCAGCCATCGGGGCTGCGGGCATCCACCGGCGGCGTCAGGCTGAGCGCCTGGGTGTCGCCCTGCCAGTGCAGCGACTTGATACCGTGCAGACTATGGATCTGCAGCTTCAGCTGCACCGTCTCCCCGGACTGTAGATCCCAGGGCGGCGTGGCCAGATAGACCGTCAGATTTTTGCGCTGCCGATACTCCACTACCGGCAGATTATCCCGCTCCGGGCTGTCGAAGCGGCTGCCGCGCAGCGAGTTGCTGAACGCCACCTCGTCCGCCGCCAGCTGCTGCTTGAGCGGCACACCAAAGCGGTAGTTGAGCTTCAGGCCAACGTTATTCTGGCTGACGCCATTTTCCCCTTGCTTATGCTTGGCGGTCACGGTGACCAGCGGGACCGGGGTGTAATTGAGCCCGACGGAGACGGCCACCGGGTTATGGTAGCCAGTGCCGGTGTGAAACAGATCGACGCTGTCGCCGAAGTACTGTTCGACGCTGACGCTGGTGTTGATGTGCTCATAAAACGGCAGTCGCGCCTGGGCGGTAACGTCATACCCTGCGGCCATCCGCTGCTCCTGGGTTTGATTCTCCCGCAGCTGCCAGTCGCCCAGCGGATGGTAGTAGTTCGCCGACAGGCGGAGATATTCTCCCCACGCCTCGGCGCCGACGCTGCCGCGAGCCAGGCTTTCGCTCAGCACCTTGTCATAAAACGAGTTATAGCCCAGCAGCCAGCCGCCGACCCGCCAGCGCTGGCCAAGCCCAATGTTGCCCACCAGATCGTTCTCGCGCCGGGTCACCGAATACTGGTTCCACGTCAGGTAGCGATCGTTATCCTGCAATGGCACGAACCAGCTCCCTTTACTGCCGGTGAACTTCCCCTCTTTATCGACCAGCAGGTCGACATTGGCGTTGCCCCATGGCGAGAGCCAGCTCTCCAGCTGGTGGCTCACTTCATTGCCGAGTTTGTTGATGGCGAACATCTGCGCCTGTTCGCCCGCCGTCAGTCCGTTATCGCTCATGCTGGCCTCGCCGAACTTCTTAGCCACTTCGGCAAAGTGTCTGGCGTCGTCATCGACCTGCGGGGCGATCCCCAAATCGGGCAAGGAAGGTTCTTCCTGGGGAGTAAAAGTGGTGTGGCTGGCGGTCAGCGCCCAGACGGGAACGCCCGGCAGCAGCAGGAGAATGATCAGGGATGGCAGTAAACGGTACGACACAGGCATCAACTGGTTTTGCGCGGGCTCGCAGAAAAAATTGGAAGATGGTTTTAGTTTATCGTTTTTTCCCCTCTCCCGCAGCCTTGCGGACAATTCCAGGAATATGCTGAAACCGGTTGGGCAATCTGTCGCCCAACCACAGAAGATAGCACCCCGCCGTTAGGCCCCGGCGCGGGCCGGTTGCGTCGCCAGCAGCGCGTTGAGCTCCGGCACGCAGGAGCCGCAGTTGGTCCCGCACTTCAGCCTGGCGCCCAAAGCCCCGACGCTGGCGCAGCCGCTGGCGATGGCCTCGCCGATCGCCCGCTCGCCGACCCCAAAGCAGCTGCAGACAATCCGCCCCGGCGGCGCGGCGGCAGCGTCCGGTCGGCCGCTGAGCAGCGCATGGCGCCGGGCGGCATCGGACGGCGGCGTGGCGAAGGCGGCGCTTACTCCTGCGCTATCCACCGCCGGCTCGCGCGCATCGCTCCACCAGCCCAGCATCAGCCTCCCCTGATGCCACGCCAGCAGGTTCCACACTGCGCCGCCGTCTGCTATCTGCAGCTGCCAGCCGCGCTGCTCGCACCAGACCCTGAGCCACTGGCGGGCTGACGCCTCCCCGGCCAGCGAGTAGTGCAGCACTCCTGTCGCCGCCCGCCGCCGCCAGTGCCAGGCCGCAGGAAATGGCAGCGGTTCGCGACAAAACAGTTCGCTGTGCCAGGCAGGCTGCCAGGCGGCGATGGCCACCGCCGCCTGTTTACTCTCCGGCTGGGCGGAATGCGGGTCCGTGACGGCGGCCAGCAGGTTATTCACCCGCCCCTGGCGGGCGAACTGATTGTTCCAGTGCATGGGGACAAACAGCGAGCCGGGGCGCTGGCCTTCGCTGATCGCCACTTTCGCCACCATCACCCCATGGCGCGACCAGATACGCGCCAGCCCCTCGGCGACAAGCTGGTAACGAACGGCGTCCTGCGGCGCCACCTCCACCACCGGCTCCGCGATATGCTGCATCAGCCGCGGCACGGCACCGGTGCGGGTCATGGTGTGCCACTGATCGCGGATCCGCCCGCTGTTGAGGATCAGCGGATAAAAGACATCGGTTGCCGCCCGGGTCGGCTGAGGCGTCACCGGCACCATTCGCAACCGGCCATCGCGATGCCAGCCGCGCGTGACATCCAGGTCGGCGCGGCGGCGGCTGACTGGCCAGCGGACCGGCGCCATGGCGTCCCACGCCTCGCGGCTGAGATCCGCCAGCGCGCCGATATCAAACGCCCGCTGGCCGTCGTTTTCGAAACCGGACAGCGCCGCATGCTCGCGGAAAACGTCATGCGGATGCTGCCAGGCAAACGCCTCGCGATATCCCAGCGCCTGCCCCACTCGGGCGATGATCCACCAGTCCGCTTTCGCCTCCCCCGGCGGCGGCAGAAAGCTGCGCTGACGGGAGATGCGCCGCTCCGAGTTGGTGACCGTGCCATTTTTCTCGCCCCAGGCCAGCGCCGGAAAACGGATGTGGGCGAAATGTCCGGTATCCGTCTCAGCGGCGACATCCGAGACGATCACCAGCGGACAGCCGGCCAGCGCCTGGCTCACCGCGTGGCTGTCGGGGAGGGACACCACCGGATTGGTGCCCATGATCCAGACCGCTTTCACCTCGCCGCGGCCGATGGCGGCAAACAGCTCCACGGCGGTCAACCCCGGGGTCTGCGCCAGCCGCTCGGTTCCCCAAAAGCGGGCCAGCCGCTGCAGATCGGCCGGCACAAAATCCATGTGCGCCGCCAGCATCGTCGCCAGCCCGCCGACTTCGCGCCCACCCATGGCGTTGGGTTGACCGGTCAGCGAAAAGGGGCCGCAGCCGCGGCGGCCATACTTTCCGCTAGCCAGATGGACGTTGATGATGGCATTACATTTGTCGCTGCCGCTGGCTGACTGGTTAATTCCCATGGTGTAGAGGGTGATGGCCCGCGGGGCGGCGATAAAATCGCGATAGAAACCCGCCACCTCATCGGCAGCCAGGCCGCAAAAATCAGCTACTTTCGCCACGTCCCAGCCACTCGCTTCGGCCAGCGCCTGCGCGCCATCGCGAAAACCGTCGACGCAGGCTCCAGCCTGCGCCAGGGCGTTAAGCAACCCCACGAACAGCCCGCCGTCGCTTCCCGGCGCCAGCGCCAGATGGCGATCGGCGATCTCGCAGGTGGCGGTGCGTCGGGGATCTATCGCCACGATCTGCAACCGGGGATTGCCCCGCTTCGCCTGCGCCAGACGCTGGTACAGCACCGGATGCGCCCAGGCAGCGTTTGAGCCGACCAGCACCACCAGATCGCTGTTTTCCACATCCTCATAGCTACAGGGCACCACGTCGGCGCCAAAGGCCCGCTTGTAGCCGGTCACCGCCGACGACATGCATAGCCGCGAATTGGTGTCGATGTTCGCCGCGCCGATAAACCCCTTCATCAGCTTGTTGGCGGCATAGTAATCCTCGGTTAACAGCTGGCCGGAGGCGTAGAAGGCCACCGCCTGCGGGCCGTGCTGGTCGATAACCTGCTGCAGGCGAGAAGCGGTCTCCGCTAGCGCCTGAGGCCAGGTCACCTTCTGGCCGTCCACCTCCGGCGCCAATAGCCGCCCCGCCAGGCCCGTGGTCTCCCCGAGGGCAGCCCCTTTGACGCACAGACGGCCGAGGTTGGCCGGGTGCTGGTCGTCGCCGCGCACGCTCACCCGCCCCGCGTCATCTACGCTCGCCAGCACCCCACAGCCTACGCCGCAGTAGGGACAGGTCGTTCGGATGGTCTTCATCAGGAGGCCTCCGCTCGCGCCAGCAGCTGCTGGCTGCCCACCCACACTTTGCCGTTTTCCACTTTCACCGGCCAGGCGCGCACCGCCTGTTCACCGCCGTCGCACGGCCAGCCGTCGCGCAGGCGAATCCGCTGTTTGTACAGCGGGGAGATCACCACCGGTTCCCCGCTGACGTCCCCTAACAGCCCCCGCGACAGCACGTTGGCCGCGCTGCCCGGCTCGCGGTTGTCCAGGGCATACACCCGATCGCCGAAGCGGAACAGGGCGATCTGCCGCTCGCCTAACCGGGCGCCGATCCCCGCCTGCGCCGGAATGGCGTCAAGGTCGCAAATCGCCTGCCACGGCCGGGATGGGAGTTCGCCTTCGGGCAACGCTTCAGCAGGCAACGGCTGCGGCTGACCGCGCAGATCGTGGCGCTGCACCGCCTCGTCGGGCTGGTCGCTGTTAACGAAGGAGCGGAACAGCGCCAGACGCTGCGGATCGTTGAGGGTGGTCTGCCACTCGCACTGGTAGCTGTCGACGATGCGGGCCATCTCCTGCTCCAGCTCCTCGCCAATGCCGAGGCTATCCTCCAGCACCACCTGCCGCAGGTAGGCGACGCCGCCCTCCAGGTTGTCCATCCAGGTGCTGGTGCGCTGCAGGCGGTCGGCGGTACGGATATAGAACATCAGCAGACGATCGATGCTGCGGATCAGCGTCGCTTCGTCGAGATCGCTGGCAAACAGGTCGGCGTGACGCGGTTTCATTCCGCCGTTGCCGCAGACGTAGAGATTCCAGCCTTTGTCGGTGGCAATCACTCCGATATCTTTGCCCTGGGCTTCGGCGCACTCGCGGGTGCAGCCAGAGACCGCCATCTTGATCTTGTGCGGGGCGCGTAGCCCTTTATAGCGATGCTCAAGCCGCACCGCGAGCCCGGTGGAGTCCTGCACGCCGTAGCGACACCAGGTTGCGCCGACGCAGGACTTCACCGTGCGCAGCGACTTGCCATAGGCGTGGCCGGTTTCAAACCCGGCGTCGGCCAGCTCGCGCCAGATAGCCGGCAGCTGTTCCAGCCGCGCGCCAAACAGGTCGATGCGCTGGCCGCCGGTCACTTTGCTGTAGAGCTGATAACGTTTGGCGATCTGCCCGATGGCGATCAGCCCGTCCGGCGTCACTTCCCCCGCCGCCATCCGCGGCACCACCGAATAGGTTCCGTCCTTCTGAATGTTGGCGAAATAGCGATCGTTGGTATCCTGCAGCGGCAGGTGCGCCGGCTTCAGCAGGTATTCGTTCCAGCAGGAGGCCAGCACCGAGGCCACCAGCGGTTTACAAACCTCGCAGCCGTGCCCCTGGCCGTAGCGGCTAATCAGCTGCTCGAAGGTATGGATATGGTTGACCCGCACCAGGTGGTAGATCTCCTGGCGCGACCACGGGAAATGCTCGCAGACGTCTTTTTTCACTTCGACGCCCTGCGCCGCCAGCTGGTGCTCCATCACCTGTTTCACCAGCGCGCTGCAGCCGCCGCAGCCGGTGGCCGCTCTGGTGCAGCTTTTTATCGCCGCCATATCCCCCGCGCCATTGTTCACCGCCTGGCAGATATCGCCTTTGCTGACGCTATGGCAGGAGCAGATCGGCGCGCTGTCGGGCAGCGCCGCCACCCCCAGCGCCTTCGGCGCGGCCCCCTCCAGCGCCGGCAGGATCAGGCTCTCCGGACGCGGCGGCAGCGCCATGCCGTTCAGCATCATCTGCAGCAGCGTGGCATAGTCGCTGGCGTCCCCCACCAGCACGCCGCCAAGCAGGGCTTTGCCGTCCTGACTGACGACGATTTTTTTGTAAACCTGCTGCGGACCGTCGGTCCATTGATAGCTCTGGCAGCCCGGCGTGCGCCCCTGCGCATCGCCAAACGAGGCCACGTCAACCCCCAGCAGCTTCAGTTTGGTGCTCATGTCGGCGCCGCTAAAGCAGGCGTCCTCTCCTGCGAGGGTGGCTGCGGCGATGCGCGCCATCTGATAGCCCGGCGCCACCAGGCCGTAAATTTTATTATCCCACAGGGCGCATTCGCCTATCGCCAGCACGTCCGGGTCAGAGGTGCGGCACTGGCCATCAATGCCAATCCCCCCGCGCTCGCCGACCTGCAGCGCGCAGCCGCGGGCCAGCGCGTCCTGCGGGCGGATCCCCGCCGAGAAGACCACCATGTCGGTCAACAGCGTGCCACCGTCGGCAAAGTTCAGCCGCAGGCCGTCGGCCTCGCTCACGATGGCGGTGGTGGCTTTGCTGGTATGCACCCCCACGCCGAGGGCGACGATCTTCTCCCGCAGCATCGCCGCCCCGCCGTTATCCAGCTGGACGGCCATCAGGTTCGGGGCAAACTCCACCACGTGCGTCTCCAGCCCCAGCTGTTTCAGGGCGTTGGCGGCCTCCAGCCCGAGCAGGCCGCCACCGATCACCACCCCGCGCTTCGCCGCGGCGGCATGGGCGGCGATGCGGTCCAGATCGTCAAGGGTGCGATAGACAAAGCACCCGTCGAGATCGTTGCCAGGGACAGGCGGAACAAAGGGATAGGAGCCGGTCGCCAGCACCAGTTTATCCCAGTGGGTTTCATGTCCCTCGGCGTCCCGCACCAGCCGCGCGTCGCGGTCGATCGTCGCCACCGCCTTGCCGAGGCGGAGTTCGATGCCGTGCCGGTGAAAGAAATCATCGGCCACCAGCGACAGCGATTCGGCGCTGCGTCCGGCGAAATATTCGGAGAGGTGCACCCGGTCGTAGGCGGCGTAACGCTCTTCGCCAAACACCACGATACGATATTGCTCATGCAGGTTGCGGCTCACGCATTGTTCGAGAAAATGGTGGCCGACCATGCCATGTCCCACCAGCACTAATACAGGTTTCGTCATCGTCATTATTCCTGCAGCCTGCGGCTGCGTTGAAGAAGGATCAAAAAGCCAGTCCGCGGTGGCGGGCTCGTCGCTTTCCAGGCGCGCGGTGAGCGCGGCGGCGGCAGTGCAATCGCCCATCAGCAGCACGCCGCGCAGGCGGCCGTCGCGCAGCAGCAGGCGACGATAGTGGCGGTCGATGGGGTCCCAGCTGGTAAAAATGTCATCCTGTTCGCCGGCCTGCTGCTCGCCAGCGCTAAAGAGTTCAATGCCGGTGACCTTCAGCCGGGTGCCGGCGTCCTGCCAGACAAAGCCCGCGCCGGGGACGCCGCACAGGCGATCCGCCAGCACCTCGGCCTGACGCAGGCAGGGAGCCACCAGCCCCCAGGTGTGGCCGTCAATTTCGCAACATTCGCCAATGGCGCTGATCCCCGGCAGCGAGGCGGCCATCTGGCGGTCAACCACGATCCCCCGCTGGCACAGCACACCGGACTGCGCCGCCAGACGGCTGTTGGGCTGCACGCCGGTCGCCAGCACCACTCTGTTGGCGCGGAATACGCGCCCATCCGCCAGCCGCACGCCGTCGGCGTCGATGGCGGCGATCCGGCACTCCAGCACACAGCGAATGCCGCGCGCTTCAAGCTGCTGCCTGAGCTCATCGGCGGCAAAAGCGTCGGTCAGCGGCGCCATTAATCCGCTGCCGCGATGCAGAAGAGTGACCTCTCCGCCGTAACGACGCAGCGCTGCCGCCGCTTCCACACCCAGCACCCCACCGCCAATCACCACCGCCGGGCCGGATATCGCCAGAATACGTTCCACGTCCGCCAGGGTGCGGAAGGGCACAACCTGCGGACGATCAATGCCCGGCAGCGGCGGGAAAAAGGGCCGCGAACCGGTGGCGAACACCAGCTCATCCCACGGCAGCCAGGTCTCCGCGATGCGTAGCCGCCGTTGCACAACATCGACTTTATTCACCGCTTCGCCAGACCGCAGGCACACCCCGTGCCGGGTGTACCACTCCGCCGGCAGCAACGGGAGCTGCGCCGCTGTTTTTTCGCCAGCCAACAGCGGCGAGAGCTGGATGCGGTTATAGGCCGGGTGCGGCTCGTCGCCGACGACGGTAATGGCAAACCGCGCAGGGTCGCGCTCAACCAGCCGCTGCACCATACGGGTGGCCGCCATGCCGTTACCGATCACCACCAGTCGCCGCGTCATGACCGCCTCCTTACGCCGCTTTCGGCTGTTTTTCATACAGGAAATGGAGGATCTGCTGGCGCAGATGGTGATACCGGCTGTCGTCCGCCAGCTGAACGCGGTGGCGCGGACGCGGCAGATCGACCGAGAGGATCTCGCCGACCGTCGCTGCCGGGCCGTTGGTCATCATCAGCACCCGGTCGGAGAGCAGCACCGCTTCATCAACGTCGTGGGTGATCATGACGATGGTGGTATTGAGCTCCTGCTGAATCTGCATCACCGTGTCCTGGAGGTGGGCGCGAGTCAGCGCGTCCAGAGCGCCGAAGGGCTCATCAAGCAGCAGCACTTTCGGCTTCATCGCCAGCGCCCGGGCGATACCCACCCGCTGCTTCATGCCGCCGGAGATCTCCCCGGGCCGTTTATGCAGCGCATGACCCATCTGCACGCGCGCGAGATTGTGTTCAATCCACTCCCGACGCTCATGCTTGCTCATGGTGCGACGGAACACCTGATCCACCGCCAGCGCCACATTGTCGAAACAGCTCAGCCACGGCAGCAGTGAGTGGTTCTGGAAAACCACCGCCCGCTCCGGCCCGGGACCGGCGATTTCCCGGTTATCACACAGTAGTCCGCCCTCGGTAGGGGTGGTGATCCCGGCGATCAGGTTTAGCAGAGTCGATTTTCCGCAACCCGAGTGGCCGATCAGGCTAATGGTCTCCCCTTCGACGATATCGAAGGAGACATTCTGCAGCGCCAGAAACTCGCCGCTGGCGGTGTTGAAGCGCTGGCTGACGGCCTGCACCTGAATTAATGGTTTCATGTTGGCTCCTTATTTTTCCTGCCAGCTAAAGCGGCGGGCGAGCAGCATCAGACCCTGCTCCAGCAGCAGGCCGACGACGCCGATAATGACGATGGCGATGATGATGTTTTCCACATTGAGGTTGTTCCACTCGTTCCAGATCCAGAAGCCGATCCCCAGCCCGCCGGTAAGCATTTCCGCCGCCACGATCACCAGCCAGGCGATGCCGATGGAGAGGCGCACGCCGGTAAGCACCGCCGGCAGCACCGCCGGAAAGAGAATTTTGCGCATCACCGTCCACTCCGAGAGCTGGAGGACGCGGGCGACGTTGAGATAGTCCTGCGGGATCCGCCGCACGCCTTCCGCGGTGTTGATCACCATCGGCCAGATGGAGCAGATAAAAATGGTCCAGCTGGAAGCCGGCTCCGCCTTCTGGAACAGCAGCAGGCCAATCGGCAGCCAGGCCAGCGGGCTGACCGGGCGCAGCAGAGCAATCAGCGGATTAAACATGCGGGCGAAGAACAGCGAACGGCCGATCAAAAAACCCAGCGGAATGCCCGCCAGCGCCGCCAGGCCGAAGCCCACCGCCACGCGCTGCAGGGAAGCCAGCACGTTCCAGCCGATGCCCATGTCATTCGGCCCGTCCTGATAGAACGGATCGGCAAACAGGGTCAGCGCCGAGTCCAGCGTGCTCAGCGGCGTGGGAAAGCCTTTGCTGTGCATCGCCGCCAGCTGCCAGGCCAGCAGCAGCACCCCCAGCCCCAGCAGCGGGGGCAGCAGGCGCTGGATGAGCTCACGCAGCCAGCGCGTGACGGTTGGCGTGGTGCGCCGGACCTGCACCGGCGGCAGGAGAATCACTTCGCCAGGCGCGTTCTCCACGCTGACGGCCGGTTGCTTACGTTGTGCCTGCTTCATCTCATGCCCCCTTACGTTGAATAGCGAAATGGCGGGCGTAGCCTTCCGGGTCGGACCCGTTCCAGACCGTACCGTCCATCAGTGTGCTGCTGCGCATCGTGGCTGCCGGCGCGCTGATCCCCCCTACCGCCTGGGCGGCAGCCTGCCAGACGTCGATGCGATTAATGCGCGACGCAACCGCGAGATAATCTGGAGCCTGTTTCAGCAGCCCCCAGCGACGAAACTGGGTGAGGAACCACATCCCGTCCGACAGCCAGGGGAAGCTCACCTCGCCCTCGGCGTAAAAGCGCATCGGATGGGGATCCTGCCAGCGGCGGCCGAGGCCGTTGTCATACTCCCCAAGCATCCGGCCGGTGAGGTACTGCTCTTTGGTATTGAGCCAGCCGCGTCTGGCGAGCAGGCGGGCCGTCTCCCGGGTGTTCTCCGCCGAGGCGGCGATCCAGCGCTGCGCCTCCATCAGGGCCGCCACCAGCGCGCGGGCGGTGTTCGGCTGGCGTTCCACCCAGTCGCGACGGGCGCCCAGCACCTTTTCCGGATGCTCGGGCCAGATATCCTGGGAAGTGGCCGCGGTGAAGCCGATACGGTCGTTTATGGCGCGGGCGTTCCACGGCTCGCCGACGCAAAAGCCGCTCATATTGCCGATGCGCATGTTCATCACCATCTGCGGCGGCGGCACCACGACAGTGCGCACATCGTTAAAGGGATCGATGCCGGCGCTCGCCAGCCAGTAGTAGAGCCACATAGCATGGGTGCCGGTGGGAAAGGTATGGGCGAAGGTGTAGCTGCCCGGCGCGCTGCGGTCGATCAGCTGCTTCAGACCGCCGAGGTCGGTCACCCCTTTCTCCTGCAGTTCGCTGGAGAGGGTGATGGCCTGACCATTGCGGTTGAGGGTCATCAGATTGGCCATCGCCTGCGGCTTGCTGGCGATCCCCAGTTCAAGTCCGTACAGCAGGCCATAGAGAATATGCGCCGCGTCCAGTTCACCGGCCACCAGCTTGTCGCGCACCGCCGCCCAGCTGGCCTCCTTACTCAGCGCCAGGGTAATGCCATATTTTTTGTCAAACCCCTTCGCCGCGGCGATGGCCAGCGGCGCGCAGTCGGTCAGCGGAATAAACCCGACCCGCACGGTGGTCTGCTCCGGTCTGTCCGAGCCGCCGGCCCATGCGGCCTGCATCACGCCCGGCAGCAGCATCGCGCCGCCCAGCGCGGCCCCTGCCTGCAGCAAGCGCCGCCGTGAAATTGAAAATTTATCGCTCATATCCGCTCCACACGCGCAAAAAAAAAGCGCCCGACAGTGCATATGCACTGCAGGACGCCTTTATCCACGGACACCCGAACCGCCATTGGTTCGTCGCCCGGACTTTTATTCACTCACTATAACTAATGCAAAGGGGATGCCAGCTTTGGCAATGGCGCACTGGCGGGCTTTTCCTTTCGCCCGGGTCGGCTTGTCAGGCAAAAGTGCACCGCCGACAGGCAGCAAATGCCCATCGGTTGTGCATCTACTCCTTTGGAGTTACTGGCCAGATCGCCTTCACCATCAGCAGCGCGCGGGCTATCTCAACCATCCGCTGATTCTTGTCCATGGCCATCTTGCGCAGCGTCTGCCAGGCCTGCTCCTCCGGCATCCCCTGGTGTGTCATCAGCAGGCTTTTCGCTTTTTCGATCAGCTTGCGTTCCTCGAGTGCGTCTTTCAGCGAAGCCAGCTGGCTGGAGAGCTGCTGCAGCTCATAGGCCTGCTGGCGCACCAGCGGCAGCAGCTGTTTATCCAGCCGCGGCGTCACGCTGTCGCTCTCCTCCCCGGCCAGCCAGCCAGGCGCGTCGTCTTCTAACAGCGCGTCGGTGGCGTCCAGCAGATCGTCGATCAGTTGCTCTTCCACTTCGCGCAGCTGCTCAAGCCGCTGGGTCTGCAGGCCGAACCAGCGCAGCGCCGTTTCCCCACCGTCTGCCGCAGGCTGGCGGGTGCAGGCGATCCGCCGCAGCTGCTCTATGTCCAGACCGGCCTGACACTGAGTAGTAAACAGCTGGACGGTCGCCGGGCTGCCCAGCGCCAGGAAGCTGTCGAAGCAGGGCTGCTGACCGTCAATACGGTCCACCAGCTGCTGGCGCAGGCTGTCGCTGAACTCGCCGCGGGTAAAGCCCAACGCTCCCAGCGCGCGCTCCTGACCCACCAATTCTTTTCCCTGCATAAAGCTGTACAGGGCGACCATACGCCCGGCTACCGGCGGGTCGTCAATGCTGTCATTGAGCTGCGGGACGATATTCAGCAGATGGCGGATAATACGGCTGAACTGCTCCGTCGCGGCTTCAGCGGCTACCTGCCGGCGGCTGACCTGCTCACGCAGCGCCGGGAGCTGCGCCAGATCGCCTACCGCCCGGGCGATGCGCCAGCACAGCGCGCTGCCGGCGACCGCGCGCGCCCGTTCGAGGGCGGCATAGAACAAGGCCAGCCGCTCATCAACCAGCGCCCCACCCGCCCGACACTCCGCCGCGTACAGCTGGCCGCCCGAGCAAAGAAAAATATTCGACGCCCCGCGCTCGCACTGCAGCATATGCACCAGCGCGCTGAGCTGACTTGCCAGCTCGCCCAGCCGGGCTAGTTGCTGAAGCTGTTGTTTTTGCAGGCGGCGCGCCAGCTGCAGCCAGGCCGTCGCTTCGTCCGCGTGACCAGTCGTATTATTCATACCCCTCCTCCGGGTTAACGCTTTATACTGCGGTAAAGCAATAACCGTGCCTTTAAGAAGGAGTTTGTATGCAACGTATTGTGATTATCGCCAACGGCGCCGCCTACGGCAGTGAATCCCTGTTCAACAGCCTGCGCCTGGCCATTGCCCTGCGCGAACAGCAGTCCGACCTCGATCTCAAGCTGTTTCTGATGTCCGACGCGGTCACCGCCGGGCTGCGCGGGCAGAAGCCGGCCGAAGGCTATAATGTGCAGCAGATGCTGGAGATCCTCACCGCCCAGCAGGTTCCCGTGAAGCTGTGCAAAACCTGCGCGGACGGCCGCGGGGTCAGCGCACTGCCGTTAGTTGACGGGGTGGAGGTTGGCACTCTCGTTGAGCTGGCCCAGTGGACCCTGGCGGCAGATAAAGTGCTGACCTTCTGAATCTGGGGTGCCGAACGGCAGGAAATATCAGGTTTCGCCACCTGAAGAGGCGAAAAAAATGTTAGCTGAATGCTTTCAGGAACAACGTCATTTTTGTTTAATCTTTATCCCTTTTTTTGATCAAAATCAGCATCCCGACCCGCGCCGTTTGGTGTGATGCACAGAGCAAAGTGTGAACAATATCACGCGAGGACTGGGTGGGCAGGATGCTGTAGCAGGACAGAAACGGGGTACAAAAATGGCGATGGTAAAAGCAAGTTTGAGGTTGTTTGGCGGTGACACGCTGGTGGTGCGGTGCTCAGAGCGCTGCCATATTCATCTGATGAGCGCGAAGGTCCCTGGCGACAGCCATGCGGATATTCTGAGCGTGCAGGATCGGGACAGCGCCTATCTGACGGTGCCCTACAGCGGCACCTGGAACGTGCTTATCGACAGTCACAGCCAGTCACTGGAGCACTCCATCAGCTACGTGCCAGCCTGACCGTCACTGACAGAACACCCGCCCGGCCATGCCGGGCGTTTTTCTTTTCCGCGCGCTCAGGCCAGGCCTGGCGTCGGGCTCTCGCCCAACAGCGCGCGGACGCTGGCCACCAGATCATCAAGACTGGCGTCGTGCATCCCGAGCTTACTTAACGCCTGTTCCAGCGAAAACAGGTACTGGGCGTTGGTCCCGAGCGGCCCGCTGGCCCGGGCGATCAGCGGAGCGATGACCTGGGCGCTGGTATCCGGCTCAAACAGCGGATGACGCGGATCCATAATAAACACCAAAGCATTTACCGTTCGCCCGTCGTCCAGCTCCAGCTTGCACCAGGTGGGCAGATAGCAGCCGGTGATCATCTCTCGTTTCCACAGCAGAGTCAGCTCTTCTTCCAGCGTGTCGTCCGGCAGACGATAAGCGACGCCGGTAGTCCGGCCGCCCTCTTTCAGAGCCAGCATGCGTCCCGGCTGGCAGGCGCTTCCGCGCCCGGCGGTCAACCGCAGGCAAAACGCGCGGTGCCAGCCCGGCAGCGTGCCGGTGCAGGACTCGCGATAATTGAGCGCCGGGTTCCAGATAAGCGAACCGTAGCCAAAGATCCATACTGAGCCATCATCCGGGCGGCAGGCCAGCGTCGCCGCCAGCGAGGCTGCGCGTTGTTCTGCAGACCAGAGTAGCGATTCCTCAATAGCGCCAAACGCTGTCTTACAATCCGCATTCATCAAGAAATCACGAGTTAACACTGTTTACTACCTCCGCCACTGCCCGCTTCCCGGCGTTCGTCTCATGCATCCGTCAATATTGCTGAAATATTATCCAGCTTTATCTTTCAATAAGCAATCAGCGGGGCGCTGGCAAGCGTAAAAGCGGCGTCAGCAATTATTTTTTCTTATGCCACTTATCGTCATCGCCTTTCTCGTAGCTGTTCTTCACCGCCGCCCAGGCGACTTTGTGTGCCGTCTCTTCGCGGCTGGCGTCATCGCGCCGGTCGTCTTTATCCTTATATTGATCCCAGGCGCTGTTAAACGCTTCTTTATAAATTTCCTGCGCATGGGCAGGCAGAACATGCTTAACGCTGTCGGGTAGCTCTTGTTTACTGTGATAGGGCATCATGGCCTCCTGTTTGAGCATAAAGTTTAAGTCTGGAACGCAGGCGGCAGGCTATCAAGCCGATGATGAGTTAAAAATGAATTTTAGTAATTATCTGAATATTAATAATAAAAATAGAGTAATCGCAAATTATAATAAACTAATCAAGATATCTCTCGACACCCGTAAATTTAAGTAAAAATCCAGCGGCAATTTAGCAAAATCTGTTACTTTATCGCCCTGCGTTTTTATAATTATAACACCTGCATAAATGGAGATGGTTCATGACCCATGCACATGAGGCGGTAAAAACCCGCCATAAGGAGTCCTCCCTCGTCTTTCCGGTGCTAGCGCTGGCGGTGCTGTTTTTCTGGGGCAGCAGCCAGTCACTGCCAGTGGTTATCGCGATTAACATCCTCGCGCTGGTCGGTATTTTAAGCAGCGCCTTCAGCGTGGTCCGCCACGCCGACGTTCTTGCCCACCGCCTGGGCGAACCCTATGGCTCCCTGATCCTTAGCCTGTCGGTGGTTATCCTTGAGGTCAGTCTGATCTCGGCGTTAATGGCCACCGGCGACGCCGCGCCGACCCTGATGCGTGACACGCTCTACTCCATCATTATGATCGTCACCGGCGGTCTGGTCGGTTTTTCCCTGCTGCTGGGCGGGCGTAAATTCGCCACCCAATATATGAATCTGTTCGGCATTAAGCAGTATCTTATCGCCCTGTTTCCGCTGGCGATTATCGTGCTGGTGTTTCCCATGGCGCTGCCGGGCGCGAACTTTAGCACCGGGCAATCGCTGCTGGTGGCGGTGATTTCGGCGGCCATGTACGGTGTTTTCCTGCTTATTCAGACCAAAACCCATCAGAGTCTGTTTGTTTATGAGCATGAAGACGACGGCGACGATGACGACCCGCACCACGGTAAACCGTCCGCCCACAGCAGCGGGTGGCATACCGCCTGGCTGCTGGTGCACCTGGTGGCGGTTATCGCCGTCACGAAAATGAACGCCAACCCGCTGGAAACGCTGTTGACCAGCATGAACGCCCCGGTGGCCTTTACCGGCTTCCTGGTAGCCCTGCTGATCCTGTCGCCGGAAGGCCTTGGCGCGCTCAAAGCGGTGCTCAACAATCAGGTACAGCGGGCGATGAACCTGTTCTTCGGCTCCGTGCTGGCCACCATCTCACTGACGGTCCCGGTAGTCACCCTCATCGCCTTCCTGACCGGCAATGAGCTGCGCTTTGGCCTTGGCGCGCCGGAAATGGTGGTGATGGTCGCCTCGCTGGTGCTGTGCCATATCTCCTTCTCCACCGGACGCACCAATGTGCTGAACGGCGCGGCCCATCTGGCGCTTTTCGCCGCCTACCTGATGACCATTTTCGCCTGACCTCGCTTCCCCGCCCGGCGGAGTCCGGGCGAAAAAAAAGCCTGCCGGTTTTGACGCCGGCAGGCTTTTTAACTGATGAGGTCAGGCTTACTTGCTGGTATCCAGCTCGTCGAAGCTTTTCACCAGATCGTCAATCGCTTTCATCTGCTTGAGGAACGGCTCCAGTTTATCCAGCGGCAGCGCGGAAGGGCCGTCGCATTTCGCGTGGTCCGGATCCGGATGCGCTTCGATAAACAGACCGGCGATACCTACCGCCATACCGGCGCGGGCCAGCTCGCTCACCTGCGCACGGCGACCGCCGGAGGCAGCGCCAAACGGGTCGCGGCACTGCAGCGCGTGGGTGACGTCGAAGATAACCGGTGAGTTGTTGGAGGCTTTCTTCATCACGCCGAAGCCAAGCATATCCACGACCAGGTTGTCGTAACCGAAGTTAGCGCCGCGGTCGCAGAGGATCACTTTGTCGTTACCACCCTCGATGAACTTATCGACGATGTTGCCCATCTGGCCCGGGCTGACGAACTGCGGTTTCTTGACGTTGATCACCGCCCCGGTTTTGGCCATCGCTTCCACCAGGTCCGTCTGGCGCGCGAGGAAGGCGGGAAGCTGGATCACGTCCACGACGTCAGCCACCGGCTGCGCCTGGCTGGCTTCATGAACGTCGGTGATGATTTTCACGCCAAAGGTCTGCTTCAGCTCCTGGAAAATCTTCATCCCTTCTTCCAGACCCGGCCCACGATAGGAGTGGATGGAGGAACGGTTGGCTTTATCAAAGGAGGCTTTGAAGACGTAGGGGATGCCGAGCTTCTGCGTAACGGTGACGTAATGTTCGCAGATACGCATCGCCAGGTCGCGTGACTCCAGCACGTTCATCCCGCCGAACAGCACGAACGGCAGGTCGTTCGCTACGTTGATATCACCAATGCTAACCACTTTTTGTTTCATAAGTTCGCCTTATCAGGGTGTAACCGGAATGGTTCCAGACTAATGCAATGTAATTTGTTTGTGCGAAATCGTGTTGATTTGTGCGCGGATCATCTCGCTAATCGGATCCTCCGGACATTGCTCGACAAAATAGCTCAGGTCCAGCAGCGCCACGTGATCGCAATCCAGCTGGGCATATATCAGCCCGCGGTCGCGGATCTCATACGGGTCTTCCGGGTTAAACTGCAGCAGCGCTTCGCTGGCGCGCAGGGCCAGCTCCATCTGCCGCTCTTCCATCAGCGCCGACTTCAGGGTGTCCAGCAGCTTGCGGATCACCTCGGCGTTATCCGCTTCGTCGAGATCTTCATTAAACAGTTCCGCCACCGGCCCGATGTTGCCCTTCAGCCATACCTCCAGAGTATGTTCGTCGAGGGTTTCGCCATTGAACGGATTAATCAGCCACATCTCTTCGCTGGTTTCCGGGTCCGCGCGCAGCAGCATCTGGGTCGGGAAGATCACCGGCACCACCGGCAGCCCCAGACGCTGGGCGATCCACAGCAGGATCGCGCCTAACGACACCGCGCTCCCCTGACGGTTGACCAGCACTTTATCCAGCCAAAGCGCGTCGGAAAGACGATAAACGCCCTGCGAGGCGCCAAAGCCCCACTCCTCGTAAAACAGCGCCAGCAGGCGTTCTATCTGGCGTTCCTGGTCCCACGAAGGCGCAATCTCCTCCTGCGCGAGGCGCAGCAACCGCTGCAGCTCTTCCTCGACAAAACGCGTCGGAAAATCGTCGCGAACCTGTTCAGAAATGAGGACCATGCCATCACACAATGGCGCTTTGTTAAATTCGAAATCCGCTAATGACCCCATGACCTACCCCAGTATCGGTATTCTTGTGATGGCGAGTTGAATGATGATAAACAACACCACCAGCGCCAGCAGGAACGCGATAAAGCGGCTCTGCTGGCTGCGCGGACGACGACGGCCCAGCGCGATAAAACCTAATGCGATATAAATGATAACGCCAAACAGCTTTTCAGTCAGCCATGCGCCGTCTTCTGTAAACGGCAGGTAGTGCGTTATCGCCATTAATCCCGCACCGCTGAGAAACAGCAGCGTATCGCTGCAGTGCGGCGCAATTCGCACCCACCGCTGGTTCAGCAGCGGGCTCTGGTGATACATCCACCAGTAACGTAAAACGAACAATCCTACCGACACCACCACGCTGGCGATGTGCAGATAGAGGACAGCCGTGAATAAGTTCATCAGCCAACGTTCTCCATGTCGGGTAAACGTCCGAGGGTCAGACGCTCATTGTCGCCATAGTCGCGACAGGTCGCGACGTCCAGATAGCCCGCTTCGCGGAACAGCGCGCGCACCGCTTCGCCCTGGGTCCAGCCATGCTCCAGCAGCATCCAGCCGCCGGGCTGCAGATACTGCCGCCCCTCGCGGATAATCTGCGCCAGATCGGCCAGCCCCTCATCGCCCGCCACCAGCGCCGTTAGCGGCTCAAAGCGCACATCGCCCTCGGCGAGATGCGGGTCTGCAGCGTCGATATAGGGGGGATTGCTGACGATCATGGCGAAACGCTGCCCGGCCAGCGCGGCAAACCAGTCGCTTTGCCGTATCGTCACGTTAGCGATGCCCAGATGGGCGGCATTACGCAACGCCAGCGCCACGGCGTCCGGCATGACGTCCACCGCGGTGATCTCACAGTCCGGACGCTCGCTGGCCAGCGCCAGGGCAATGGCGCCGGTCCCGGTGCCGAGGTCGAGAATACGGCACGGCGCGACGGGCAGACGCGCCAGCGCCTGCTCTACCAGACATTCGGTATCCGGGCGGGGGATCAGCGTCGCCGGGGAGACAAACAGCGGCAGCGACCAGAACTCCCGCTGCCCGACCAGATGGGCGATGGGCTCCCCGCGCTGGCGTCGCTGCAGGAGCGCCTCCAGCGTCGTCGCCTCGTCAGCGGAGAGCGTCGTTTCGCCGAAGGCCAGGATCCAGGTGCGCGCCCGGCCGGTGACGTGTCCCAGCAGGATCTCGGCGTCGCGTCGCGGACTGTCGCTCTCCGCCAGGCGGGCGAGTGCCTGCTGCAGCCATGCCTGAAAGGTCATCATTCCTGCTCGGACAGCGCCGCCAGCTGATCGGCCTGGTGTTCCTGGACAATCGGCTCAATCAGCATGTCGAGTTTGCCCTCCATCGCCTCATCCAGACGGTAAAGGGTCAGGTTGATGCGGTGGTCGGTCACGCGGCCCTGCGGGAAGTTGTAGGTACGATTGCGATCGCTGCGGTCGCCGCTGCCCAGCAGGTTGCGGCGCGTGGAGGCTTCCGCCTGCTGACGCTTGGCCACTTCGGCGGCGCGGATCCGCGCACCCAGCACCGACAGCGCCTTGGCTTTGTTTTTATGCTGAGAACGTTCGTCCTGACACTCCACCACGATGCCGGTGGGCAGGTGGGTAATACGGATCGCCGAGTCGGTGGTGTTAACGTGCTGCCCGCCCGCGCCGGAGGAGCGGAAGGTATCGATGCGCAGATCCGCCGGGTTGATATCCGGCATTTCCGCCTCCGGCAGCTCCGGCATCACCGCCACCGTACAGGCGGAGGTGTGGATACGCCCCTGCGACTCGGTGGCCGGCACGCGCTGCACGCGATGGCCGCCGGATTCAAATTTGAGCCGGCCGTAGACGCCGTCGCCGCTGATCTTGGCGATCACCTCTTTAAAGCCGCCGTGTTCACCTTCGTTGGCGCTGAGGATCTCCACCTGCCAGCGGCGCGATTCCGCGTAACGGGTGTACATGCGGAACAGATCGCCGGCAAACAGCGCCGCTTCGTCGCCGCCGGTCCCGGCGCGTACTTCCACGAAGGCGTTACGCTCGTCATCGGGATCTTTCGGCAGGAGCAGGACCTGCAGCTGTTGCTCCAGCTGTTCGCCTTTATCTTTGGCGTCCCGCAGCTCTTCCTGCGCCATTTCGCGCATTTCCGGATCGTCGAGCATCATCTGTGCGGTTTCAATATCCTCCTGCACCTGACGCCAGTCGGTATAGCAGCGCGCCACATCGCTCAGTTGAGCATACTCCCGCGACAGCGCGCGGAATTTATCCTGATCGGCAATCGTCGCGGCATCGCCGAGCAGCGCCTGCACTTCTTCGTGGCGCTCGTACAACGCTTCCAGTTTGGCAACAATAGAAGACTTCATAGGCGTGAATTCACCCTGTCCTGAAAATAAGAGAAAGGTGCGCTATTCCAGCCCGAGGCTGTTGCGCAGAATATGCAGGCGTTCGTCGTCCCCGTCACGGGCGGCCTGCTGAAGAGATTTGGTTGGCGCGTGGATCAGGCGGTTGGTGAGCTTACGCGCCAGATCCTGCATAATTTCCTGGGCATCGCCGCCCTGCTCCAGCGCGGCCAGCGCCTTCGCCGTCAGCTCCTCACGGACCTGCTCAGACTGCGAACGGTACTCGCGAATGGTCTCGCTGGCGCTCTGCGCGCGCAGCCAGGCCATAAATTCGCTGGTCTCCTGCTCGACGATCGATTCCGCCTGCACCGCCGCGGCCTTACGCTGCGCCAGGTTATGCTGAATGATGTTTTGCAGATCGTCGACGCTGTAGAGGTAGGCGTTAGCCAGTTTACCGACCTCCGGTTCGACGTCGCGCGGGACGGCGATATCCACCAGCAGCATCGGCTGGTTACGCCTCGCCTTGAGCGCGCGCTCCACCATGCCTTTGCCGATGATCGGCAGCGGACTAGCGGTGGAGCTGATAATGATGTCGGCCTCTTTCAGCCGTTCGTCGATATCGCTAAGGGCAATCACCTCGGCGCCCACTTCTTCCGCTAGCGCCTGGGCGCGTTCACGAGTGCGGTTGGCGATCACCATTTTGCGCACGTGATGTTCGCGAAGATGACGCGCCACCAGTTCGATGGTTTCACCGGCGCCGACCAGCAGCACCGTCACGCTCGACAAGGATTCAAAGATTTGCCGCGCCAGGGTACAGGCGGCGAAGGCGACGGAAACGGCGCTGGCGCCGATATCGGTTTCGGTACGCACGCGCTTGGCCACCGAGAACGATTTCTGGAACATCCGCTCCAGTTCGCTCACGTTGAGGTGGCCGCGGCTGGAATCGGCGAAGGCTTTTTTCACCTGACCGAGGATCTGCGGTTCGCCCAGCACCAGCGAATCAAGGCCGCTGGCGACGCGCATCAGATGGCTGACGGCGTCGTTATCCTGGTGCCAGTAGAGGCTTTTACGCAGGTCTTCTTCATTGAGGCCGTGGTAATTGCACAGCCAGCGGATCAGCGCTTCCTGCAGGTTATCCTGCTCTTCGACGCTGAGATAGAGTTCCGTGCGGTTGCAGGTCGACAGCACCACTCCACCCTGCACCATCGGCTGAGCCAGCAAGCTCTCCAGCGCCTTATCGAGCGTTTCCGGCGAAAACGTGACGCGTTCTCGCAGGGCGACCGGAGCTGTTTTGTGATTGATGCCAAGAGCTAAAAGGGTCATTGTGAGGGAGTAGTACCAGCGTTGCTAAGGTTAGTCTGAGTGCATCATACAGGATGCGCGTAATCAATAAAAGAGAGGCTCCCCTTTTGGAGTAATAGCCAAAGCAAGACCGCCATTAAGGTTAATTTTTTGATTTCAGACAACTTGAACGTAGACGCTATCGCCCGGCGACGCTAGCATTAAGGGTTATAAATGTAACCTGCTACACAAATCGGCCCGCTGTTCCCCTGCCGCCGGATTTCACTGTAGACATCAAGGATTTGTCATCATTATGAATCGACTGTTCCGCCTGCTGCCGCTGGCCAGCCTCGTCCTGACCGCTTGTTCTGTTCATACCCCCCAGGGGCCTGGCAAAAGCCCGGATTCGCCGCAGTGGCGCCAGCACCAGCAGGCTGTTCGCAGCCTCAACCAGTTCCAGACCCGCGGGGCGTTTGCCTATCTCTCCGACGAGCAAAAAGTCTATGCCCGCTTCTTCTGGCAGCAAACCGGTCAGGACCGCTATCGCCTGCTGTTAACTAACCCGCTGGGCAGCACCGAGCTGTCGCTGACCGCCCAGCCGGGCAGCGTGCAGCTGATCGACAACAAAGGCCAGACCTATACCGCCACCGATGCCGAAGAGATGATTGGCCGCCTGACCGGGATGCCGATCCCGCTGAACAGCCTGCGCCAGTGGATCATCGGCCTGCCGGGTGACGCCACCGACTATTCGCTGGACGATCGGTACCGTCTGCGCGAACTGAACTACACGCAAAACGGCAAAACCTGGCACGTCACCTACGGCGGCTACACCACCGATACCCAGCCAGCCCTGCCGTCTAATGTCGAGCTAAACAATGGCGCCCAGCGCATCAAGCTGAAGATGGATAACTGGATCGTGAAATGATGAGCCGCTGGCCCTCACCTGCAAAACTGAATCTGTTCTTATATATCACCGGCCAGCGGGCCGATGGTTACCACACCCTGCAGACGCTGTTTCAGTTCCTCGACTATGGCGATACGCTGACCATCGAACCGCGCGCTGACGGCGAACTGCGTCTGCTGACGCCGGTGGCCGGTGTACCGGATGAAGAAAATCTGATTATTCGCGCCGCGCGTCTGTTGATGAGCGCCGCCGGCGAAAGCGGCCGCCTGCCGGCGGGCAGCGGCGCCGATATCAGTATCGATAAACGCCTGCCGATGGGCGGCGGCCTGGGGGGCGGCTCGTCCAATGCCGCCACCGTGCTGGTGGCGCTTAACCATCTCTGGGGCTGCGGGCTTTCGGAAGATGAGCTGGCGACCCTTGGTCTGCAGCTGGGGGCCGATGTGCCGGTCTTCGTGCGCGGCCATGCCGCCTTTGCCGAGGGAGTGGGTGAAATTCTCACGCCGGTGGAGCCCGAGGAAAAATGGTACCTGGTGGCTCATCCAGGCGTCAGTATTCCGACGCCGATCATTTTTCGCGACCCGGAGCTACCACGAAATACCCCGCGCCGGTCAATTAATACGTTATTAAATTGTGAATTCAGCAACGATTGCGAGCTTATCGCAAGAAAACGTTTTCGCGAGGTTGATGCCGCGCTTTCCTGGCTGTTAGAATATGCGCCGTCACGCCTGACCGGCACAGGGGCCTGTGTGTTTGCTGAATTTAACACCGAATCCGCTGCCCGTCAGGTGCTGGACACTGCCCCGGCATGGCTAAATGGCTTTGTGGCGCGCGGAGTCAATCTTTCGCCGCTCAAGCAGGCCCTGCTCTGATTCCTGCGCTGTGATGGCGCAACGATCATGAGTCAGCCGGGGAAATTGAGTTACGGTGACAACGTCACCCTGTTCCAGACGTTGCATCGTGCTCTTTAAATACACCGACTGGATCGAATGGCGCCAGCCCGCACATTATTGGCCCATTCATCCACCACTGGACGCATGCCTGAGGTTCTTCTCGTGCCTGATATGAAGCTTTTTGCTGGTAACGCCACCCCGGAACTAGCACAACGTATTGCCAACCGCCTGTACACTTCTCTTGGCGACGCCGCTGTAGGTCGTTTTAGCGACGGCGAAGTCAGCGTACAAATCAATGAAAACGTACGCGGTGGTGATATTTTCATCATCCAGTCCACTTGTGCTCCCACCAATGACAACCTGATGGAACTGGTTGTTATGGTTGATGCTCTGCGTCGTGCTTCGGCAGGTCGTATCACCGCCGTTATCCCTTACTTCGGTTATGCTCGTCAGGACCGTCGTGTTCGTTCTGCTCGTGTGCCAATCACCGCGAAAGTGGTGGCGGATTTCCTGTCCAGCGTCGGCGTTGACCGCGTGCTGACCGTTGACCTGCACGCAGAACAGATCCAGGGCTTCTTCGATGTGCCAGTTGATAACGTGTTCGGCAGCCCAATCCTGCTGGAAGATATGCTGCAGCTGAACCTGGACAACCCGATCGTGGTTTCTCCAGACATCGGCGGCGTAGTTCGTGCTCGCGCTATCGCTAAACTGCTGAACGATACCGATATGGCCATCATCGACAAGCGTCGTCCGCGCGCCAACGTCTCCCAGGTGATGCATATCATCGGCGACGTCGCTGGTCGTGACTGCGTGATGGTCGACGATATGATCGACACCGGCGGCACCCTGTGTAAAGCGGCAGAAGCGCTGAAAGAGCGCGGCGCGAAACGCGTATTCGCTTACGCGACGCACCCAATCTTCTCCGGCAACGCAATCCAGAACATCAAAAACTCTGTGATCGATGAATTTGTCGTCTGCGATACCATTCCGCTGGCACCAGAAATTAAAGCGCTGGATAAAGTGCGTACTCTGACGCTCTCCGGTATGCTGGCTGAAGCTATTCGCCGTATCAGCAATGAAGAATCAATCTCTGCTATGTTCGAACATTAATCGAGCCGAGCACAAAAACCCGCTGCGGCGGGTTTTTTTGTCTCTGCATTTTTAATTCTTCCACAACATCATTCGGCATGCGTCAAGGCGGCAAGTGAATGAATCCCCGGGAGCGTACAGGCAGTACGTGACTGGGGTAAATGAACGCAGCCAACACAGAGGCATCCCGAAAGATGACGTGGAAATGATCAATGCCTCCTTCACCTGCCATTTAGTTGACAGATGATGCGCTCATGGATGAAACATTATTGTGAACAGATTATTTTCCTCACATGTGATGCCTTTCCGCGCCCTCATCGACGCTTGTTGGAAAGAACAGTACACCACGGCCCGCTTCACGCGTGACCTGATCGCCGGGATCACCGTCGGGATCATTGCGATTCCGCTGGCGATGGCGCTGGCGATTGGCAGCGGTGTGCCGCCGCAGTACGGCCTCTATACCTCAGCGGTGGCAGGGATTGTGATCGCCTTAACCGGCGGGTCGCGCTTTAGCGTTTCCGGCCCGACCGCCGCCTTTGTGGTGATCCTCTATCCGGTTTCCCAGCAATTCGGCCTGGCGGGGCTGCTGGTGGCGACGCTGATGTCGGGAATCTTTTTAATTCTTTTCGGCCTGGCGCGCTTTGGCCGCCTGATCGAATATATCCCGCTGTCGGTCACCCTCGGCTTCACCTCCGGGATCGGTATCACTATCGGTACCATGCAGATTAAGGATTTTCTCGGCCTGCAGATGCCCCATGTGCCGGAGCATTATCTGCAGAAAGTGGCCGCGCTGGCGATGGCCCTGCCGACCATTAACGTCGGGGACGCCGCCATCGGCGTCGTCACCCTCGGCACCCTGATCTTCTGGCCGCGGCTGGGTATCCGTCTGCCGGGCCACCTCCCCGCGCTGCTGGCCGGCTGCGCGGTGATGCTGGTGGTCAACTTGCTGGGCGGCGATGTGGCGACGATCGGCTCGCAGTTTCACTATCAGCTGGCGGACGGCACTCAGGGCAACGGCATTCCGCAGCTGCTGCCGCAGCTGGTGCTGCCCTGGGATATGCCGGGCTCCAGCTTTACCCTGAGCTGGGCTTCGCTGCAGGCGCTGCTGCCTGCCGCCTTCTCCATGGCGATGCTCGGCGCGATTGAATCTCTGCTGTGCGCGGTGGTGCTCGACGGTATGACCGGTACCAAGCATAAAGCCAACAGCGAGCTGATTGGCCAGGGGCTAGGCAACATCGTTGCGCCGTTCTTCGGCGGGATCACCGCCACCGCGGCGATTGCCCGCTCGGCGGCGAACGTGCGCGCCGGCGCCACATCGCCGGTTGCCGCCGTGATCCACGCCCTGCTGGTGATCATGGCGCTGCTGATCCTCGCCCCGCTGCTCTCCTGGCTGCCGCTGTCGGCGATGGCCGCCCTGCTGCTGATGGTGGCATGGAACATGAGTGAGGCGCATAAAGTCATCAATCTGCTGCGCCACGCGCCGAAGGACGACATCGTGGTGATGCTGATGTGCATGTCGCTGACGGTGCTGTTTGATATGGTGATCGCCATCAGCGTCGGGATCGTGCTGGCTTCGCTGTTGTTTATGCGCCGTATCGCGCGCATGACGCATCTGGCGCCGGTCAACGTCGAAGTGCCAGACGATGTGCTGGTGCTGAGGGTGATCGGTCCGCTATTCTTTGCCGCCGCCGAAGGTTTATTCAACGATCTGGAGACCCGGATCGCCGGCAAGCGCATCGTGGTGCTGAAGTGGGACGCCGTGCCGGTTCTCGACGCCGGCGGTCTGGATGCCTTCCAGCGCTTTGTGAACAAGCTGCCGGAAGGCTGTGAATTGCGCGTATCTAACCTCGAGTTTCAGCCGCTACGCACGTTAGCGCGCGCCGGCGTCAAGCCGCTGCCAGGCCGCCTGAGCTTCTACCCCGATCGTCAGGCCGCGCTGGCTGACCTGTGATCACCCGGCGGCAGGCCCCTGCGCCTGCCGCATCAACGCCCCCGTCGCCTGTTGTAGCCAGCTCAGCACCGCCGGCGTCATCCAGGTGCCCTTCATCAAATGCGGCTCCTGCTCCATTGCCCGACGAAACTTCTGCAACGTCTGCGGCCGGGTACCGGCGTAGGACTGAAACAGCTCAAGCCACGCCCGGGCCAGCGCCTGACCCGACGCTGAATCCGGCGCTATACCCTCCCGACATGCCTGATGCAGCTTCGCCACCAGCGCTGGCCACTCCTGTAGCCGGTCGAAATAGTGCTGGCGGGTGAACGCCATCTCTTCATCGTCGAGATACCGCGCCCAGATGGCCAGTTTGCTTTCGGCAAAGGCTTCGGTGATAAAGGCGATGATGGCCGGCGTGACGCCGGTCTGTTCAACCATTTGCGGCTCGGCGGCATGCATCGCGTTCAGGCGGGTCAGAAACTCCGGGCGCCCTGCTGTATCCTGCTCCAGGCGCTCCATCCAGCGCGTCGCCAGACTCATCGCCTGCGGACTGTCCGTCGGGCAGCCGCTCGCCATCAGCGTCTGCACCTCCTCCGTTAGCTCGCGCCACGCCTGGGCGCGCTGTTCATCCTGTGCCGCAAACGGCAGCGCGGCTAACTCCTGTTGACTAAACCAACGATCGTACATTTTCATTAACTCCAGCGTCTGTAGCCAGGACTCCAGATCGGGTTCATTGCCGCTCGCCAGCGCCTCGCGCAGCGCCAACAGCCGGTCGCGCAGCCTGGCGACATCACGCAGTTGGTCATTCAGCGTCTCTATCTGCTGCGTCAGCAGCTCAGGCAGCGACAGCGTTTGCCGATCGAGATAGTCCTTGATGGTGGCGAGCGTCAGCCCGGTCTGCGCCAGCGCCTTTATCATATGCAGGCGCTGAACCGCTGACAGGTTATAGAGCCGATAGCCCGCCTCGCTTCTGGCCGAAGGCGTTAACAGCCCCGTCTGTTCATAATGATGCAGCGTACGCACCGTCAGTCCGGCGCGCTTCGCCAGCTCTCCCACCTGAATTAACATGACTGCTCCTCTCTGTGGCCAGGTCCGCTACTCTGCTGCCTGACGTAACGTCAGGGTCAAGCATAAAACGCGCTTAATATTCACTTTTGGCGGCAACCATAGCATCACGAAGCTCAGGTCGGAATGGGGGTCGTCATATGGCGGGAAAAAGAAGAAGCGATAACGAGAGTCAGAGAAAAACGCATCGGCCGCGGAAGGCCGATGCGGAAAATGCGGTTGCGGTTAGCTGTGACGATGCTGGTTACGACGGCAGCGTTTATCGTAGTGGCGCACCCACCAGTAGCGGTCGCTGACCTGCTCGTGGCCGCCAATACGGGCTCCGGCCAGCCAGAGCACAGCACCGACGAAGATGCTTAAGATAGCGCCATGCGCAAAGAATTGTGGCAGGTTAAGCTGCGGAAGCTGGTTCAGAATGGAGTAACCCACCCCCACAACCATCACCACCAACCCTAACCCCATGAGTACGTTACCGAGTAACGAAGCGTTTTTGCGTTTCATGTGTCACCTCCGGACTTTGGGTTGCCAGGGAATGTCCCCAAATCTTATAGGTGTAGTATAGACAAGGTCTCTTCTGCGGAGTGCGCCCACGATCACATTAGTGAACAGCGAATAGACAAAAATTTACAAATAAGTCTATGAACCATATCAAATTCTAATGATTTAGTGAGTAAATCATCAATGCCGGTATTGTCTTATAGCCAGAATTTTGTCAAGCGCGCCCGCAGACAGTACACTACGCGGCAGAGAATGCCCCATGCAGGATAGAAAACGTGACCATTAAACTGATTGTCGGCCTGGCCAACCCCGGTGCGGAATATGCCGCCACCCGGCACAACGCTGGCGCCTGGTATGTGGATTTACTGGCGGATCGCCATCGCGCGCCGCTGCGCGAAGAGAGCAAATTCTTCGGCTACACCTCGCGCATCAACCTGGCGGGCGAGGATGTTCGCCTGCTGGTGCCCACCACCTTTATGAACCTTAGCGGTAAAGCCGTGGCCGCGATGGCAACCTTTTATCGCATCAACCCGGACGAAATTCTGGTTGCCCATGATGAGCTGGATTTGCCGCCGGGCGTGGCGAAATTTAAGCTTGGCGGCGGCCATGGCGGCCACAACGGCCTGAAGGACATCATCAGCAAGCTCGGCAATAACCCGAACTTTCACCGCTTACGCGTCGGGATCGGCCATCCGGGCGATAAAAACAAGGTTGTCGGCTTTGTGCTCGGCAAACCGCCGGCCAGCGAGCAGAAACTGATTGATGATGCCGTCGACGAAGCGGCGCGCTGTACGGAAATCTGGTTAAAGGATGGTCTCACCAAAGCGACCAACCGTTTACACGCCTTTAAGGCGCAATAAGCCGTTGTCGTGCGGCATTTTTGCCGCGCACCGTGTATAATAGGCAAAGCTATTCAATTTTCTGCAATCTGTTCCTTGTAACAGATTGATTATCCAAAGATTAAGGTGATTTAAATCATGGGATTCAAATGCGGTATCGTCGGTTTGCCCAACGTCGGCAAATCCACCCTGTTCAATGCGCTCACCAAAGCGGGTATTGAAGCGGCCAACTTCCCCTTCTGTACCATTGAGCCGAACACCGGTGTCGTACCGATGCCCGATCCGCGTCTGGACAAGCTGGCTGAAATCGTCAAACCGCAGCGTATCCTGCCGACCACCATGGAGTTCGTTGATATCGCGGGCCTGGTTAAAGGCGCGTCCAAAGGCGAAGGTCTCGGCAACCAGTTTCTGACCAACATCCGCGAAACCGAAGCTATCGGTCACGTGGTTCGCTGCTTCGAAAACGACAATATCATTCACGTCGCGGGGAAAGTGAACCCGGCGGAAGATATCGACGTTATCAACACCGAACTGGCGCTGTCTGACCTTGATACCTGCGAACGTGCGATTCACCGCGTCTCCAAAAAAGCCAAAGGCGGCGATAAAGACGCGAAAGTTGAGCTGGCCGCGCTGGAGAAATGCCTGCCGCAGCTGGAAAACGCCGGTATGCTGCGCGCGCTGGATCTGACCAAAGAAGAGAAAGACGCCATCCGCTATCTGAGCTTCCTGACCCTGAAGCCGACCATGTACATCGCGAACGTCAATGAAGACGGTTTCGAGAACAACCCGTACCTCGATCAGGTTCGCGCCATCGCCGAGCAGGAAGGGTCTGTGGTGGTGCCGGTGTGCGCCGCGGTTGAAGCGGACATCGCCGAGCTGGACGATGAAGAACGTGACGAGTTTATGGCTGAGCTGGGCCTCGAAGAGCCGGGTCTGAACCGCGTGATCCGCGCTGGTTACGCCCTGCTGAACCTGCAGACCTACTTCACCGCTGGGGTGAAAGAAGTGCGCGCATGGACCATCCCGGTAGGGGCGACTGCGCCGCAGGCAGCCGGTAAGATCCACACCGACTTCGAGAAAGGCTTTATCCGCGCGCAGACCATCGCTTATGAAGACTTTATCGCCTACAAAGGCGAACAGGGCGCGAAAGAAGCCGGTAAAATGCGCGCTGAAGGCAAAGATTACATCGTCAAAGATGGCGATGTGATGAACTTCCTGTTCAACGTCTGATCCCGCTGGCTGGCATTTCTGCCGCCATCGAGTAATAAAAAATCCACGCTCCGGCGTGGATTTTTTTTCGTGCGCCAGACGGCGCGCTACTCCACGATATGGGTCTCTTCTGCCGCTTCGTAGCCATCAACGATCTGCACAATCTTTTTTAACTCGTCCTCAATAAAAGCCGGGGTGGCGCTTTCCCCTGAGGCCGGGTGATGAAGCTCCACCGAGATGCCGCTGGCAGCATTGGTCAGCGACAGGCTAATCTCCTGCGGATCCGCCGCAGACGAGGGTCGCCCGATATGCTGCGCGATGGTCGCCGCCGCCGCGCGCGTATCGACTTCCGCGAGATGCCCCCACCTCATTTCAACATGCCCCTGCTGCCCTGCCTTTATCACCTGCAGCGTATAACCGCTTTTTGCCATTGCCATGTCTTATCCTCCGGTTTCATTGCCCGGGCGACACATTCTCAGCCCGGTTTTATCAGCAAAGTTCGAACACTTCCGCCTTGCCGTTAATGACTCTTTTCCACATAGGTCTGCATATTTTCTTTGGTCACTAACTCAAACGGGATCCAGACATGGGATTCGACTTTTTCTCCTTTAATCAGCTTCAGCGCCACCGCTAAGGCCGTTTTGCCCTGACCAACGGCATCCTGGAAGACTGTTACCTGGATCTTATCGCTGGCCAACGCTTTTAGCCCATCCGGCGTGGCGTCGATCCCGCCGATCAGCAACTTCTTCTGGCTCTTCTCCAGCGCCATCGCCGCGCCAATCGCCATCTCATCGTTGTTCGCCGCCACAATATCAATCTCTTCCCCGTTACCTGCCCAGTTCTGCATCAGATCCATTCCCTCGCTGCGGGAATAGTTGGCCGGCTGTTTCTGCACCACTTTCATCGCCGGGTATTTGGCCACCACCTGCTCTACGTCTTTGGTGCGCTGCAGCGCGCCGGCATCGGTGAGATTGCCGATCATGATGGCGACGTTGCCTTTGTAGTTTGCCAGCTTCGCCAGCGCTTCCATCTGTAATGTACCGGACTCCCGCTCGTCCGATCCGACAAACACCACGCCAGGCGGTAACGTTTTATCCCCCGGCGTCCGGTTCACATACACCAGCGGCATTCTGGCCTGCTGCGCCATCTTCGTCAGCTGCGGGGTGCTGGCGGAGTCCACGGGGTCCACAATGATGGCGTCCACGCCGGAGGCGATGAAGCTCTGCACCTGATCGGCCTGGCGTCCGGTGTCGCCGCGGGCGTCTTCGAACTGCACATCGACGTGACGGGCTTGAGCTTCTTTCTCAATGGACTGACGGATAATGGTGAGAAAGTTTTGATCGAAGTAAGCCATCGAGACGCCGATCTTATCCGCTAATGCCGAAGCGGAACTGGCCAGAAGGCCTACTAACAGGATGATTTTACAGTGCTTCATAGCATGCCCTCAGAGGTCGAAATAAAATTTTCAATATAAACACAAACGGTATATTTAAATCATTTTCAGACTACGAAGGGCGTTCGGTTCTTGCAATCATGATGTAAAGAAAATGTTGCCATGCGCACATTTTATTTTACCGCCTCACTCATCAAGGCCTCACCGGTTTCGGGGAGCGCAGCGGGCGGCGAGGCCGGCTGATTTCGCTTCAGTAGGGCATTCTCCACGATCGGCTGTTGCAGATGCAGTTCGGCGAGGCTGCCGCGGGCGGCAGACCAGGGTTGACCCACGGGGAGCGCGGCCAGCTCGCGCAGCTGCTCCTCCAGCGGAACGGCACGGTCAAGCGACTGCATGATGGCAAACACCGCCGTTTTCAGTTCGCTCACCGTCAGGTACTTCCCCTTCTGCTCGTCGAGGGCATTGAGCTGACCGGCGAGCCGTTGCAGCTGCCGCATGCCCTCCGCCCAGCCGGTGAGGTGTTCCGCGGGCAAGCTGCTCGGCATACGGCCAGTTAATATTCGGCCGCGCCGGGTGGTTGAGCTTGTTCATTTCTGCACGCAGCGCAATAAAATCGGCCAGCGTGCGCGGGTCGCCACCGGTTTAATAGCGGAGGTCTGTATGTGTTGTCATCATGATGTCTGTCAGCGCGAGGATTAGCGGGCGGAGCGAGCGTCAAGGTACTGCTGGCGGTTGAGGTGGCGGATCAACACCCGGCCATTGCCAGGCGCTACATTACCCCGTATTTTGGGTTTCCGCTGTGGGCGGATGAAGTCACGATCGCGAGAGGAACAATGAAACCGTTATTTGTCTATGGGACGCTCTGTCCCGGTCGCAGCAATGCGCATATTCTGGAGACGATCGGGGGCGAGTGGCGTCCGGGCTACGTCACTGGCACCTTTTACGCGCGCGGCTGGGGCGCTGCCGCTGATTTTCCGGGGATCGTCCTCGACGCCAACGGCCCGCGGGTCAACGGCTATCTGTTCCTGTCCGACCGGCTGGCGGCGCACTGGCCCATGCTGGACGAGTTTGAGGAGGGGTACGATCGGGTGTCGGTTGAGGTGACCACCGACGATGGACAGCAGGTCAGCGCCTGGATTTATCAGCTCCAGCCCCGGGAGTAATCCCCCGCCAGTATCGCGCTACTGGCCACAGCGGCCCAGCACGTCCGCGGGTCTGGCGTCGTTTCCGCCAATGCAGGTATACTGGCCAGATGTTTCCTAAGCTTCAGATACGCAAATGACAAAACTTACCTTACAAGAGCAGATGCTCAAAGCCGGCCTGGTCAGCAGCAAAAAAATGGCCAAAGTCCAGAGAACGGCGAAAAAATCCCGCGTGCAGGCCCGTGAGGCCCGGGAAGCGGTGGAAGAGAATAAAAAAGCCCAGCTGGAGCGCGATAAACTGCTCAGCGAGCAGCAAAAGCAGGCGGTGCTGGCGAAAGAGTATAAAGCCCAGGTCAAGCAGCTGATTGAGATGAACCGCATTACGGTCGCCCGGGGCGATATCGGCTTTAACTTTACCGATAATAATCTGATCAAAAAAATCATGGTCGACAAGACCACCCAAACCCAGCTGATTAACGGCCGCCTGGCGATTGCCCGCCTGGCGGTGGATAACAAACCTGAAGGGGAATATGCGATTATTCCGGCGGTCGTGGCAGAGAAAATTGCCCAGCGCGATGCCAGCAGCATCGTGTTGCACAGCGCCCTGAGTCAGGATGAACAGGATGAAGACGATCCGTACGCCGACTTTAAGGTGCCCGACGACCTGATGTGGTGATCGCGGGCTTCCGGCGGCAGGCGATCAGAACGAGCTTGCCTGCTGGATATGCATCGGCTCGCGGCTGACGGGATGGACAAAGCGCAGCTCGCTGGCGTGCAGCATCAGCCGCGGAGCCTGTTCCGTGCCCGGCAATTCCCGGCCGCCATACAGATCGCAGCCAAGGATCGGATAGCCCAGCAGCTGACAGTGGATCCGCAGCTGATGGGTGCGCCCGGTCTCCGGGGTAAGCGCCACCCTCGTCAGCGCCAGCGCCCTCTCCCCTTCCCGCGTCTGGTACAGGCGGTCAATGACCCGGTAGCGCGAACGCGCCGGTTTGCCGTGCCGGACACTGATCGACATGCGCGGGAAACGGGCCGGCTCTTTGGCGATCGCCGCCTCCACGACCCCCTCGTCTTCCGGCAGATGGCCGCACAGCAGCGCCGTATAGACCTTACCCACCGTGCGCTGGCTGAACTGTTGGCACAGCGCAGCGTTAATCCCCTTGTTGCGGGCGACCACCATCAGACCGGAAGTGCCGAAGTCAAGGCGGTGTACCAGGGTACAGCCCGGAAAGCGCTGGACCAGTCGATGATGGACAGAGTCGAGGTTGCGCGGATCTTTGCCTGACAGGCTCAGCAGCCCGGCCGGTTTATTGATTAGCAGCAGGTGTTCATCCTGATACAAGAGGGTGATCTGGTCGCGGCACGGCGGCGCGACAAAGGTATCGATAATGGTGGACATCAGGCGGCCCGAAGAAGGAGTGGCCGGCGATAGTACCCCATTTTGTCCGCCGGTACGACGCTGGCGCACGATCCGCCCTCACGGCGGTGTCATTTATCACCCACACTTATCGTAAAGGCATGGTCTGCGCAGGCAATGTGCTTTACACTGCGCGCTGCAAAATTTGAGTTAACCAACGAGTAAGAACGGTAATGGCGATGAACGGAACAATCACAACGTGGTTTAAAGATAAAGGTTTTGGATTTATCAAAGATGAAAACGGCGAAAACCGGTATTTTCATGTGATTAAGGTCGCCAATCCCGATCTCATCAAGAAAGACGCGGCGGTGACTTTCGAACCAACCACCAACAATAAAGGGCTGTCGGCCTACGCGGTCAAGGTCATTCCGGAGAGCAAATATATCTATATCGCCGGCGAGCGGCTGAAGCTGACCTCCATCAAGTCCTATGTGGTTTACCGGGAAGAAGAGCCGGTCGAGACCCGCGTGGATAAAGAAAACGCGGTGCTGTCGGTCGGGCTGCTGATGAACAGCATCCGGCCAAAATCCACGGTGCAGCCGGGAGAGATGCGCTCGGTGAAAAAGCTGGCGATCACCACCTTTCAGGGGACAACCCTGATCTTCTCGGAAGACGAAATCGATATCGATGCCACGGTAAAACTGCTCAAGGTTTGACGACCCGGCGTGCGGTCAGCCGCGCGCCCAGTCACCTGCCGAGCCGATTTTCGTCGCCATCGCCCCTCACCGGACGGGGCGAGGCGTCAGACAGCCGATAAGGATGCCGCCGCCATGCCCGTAAATTTTGACTTCAACGATCTCTATGCCTTTCGCGCCCTGATGGAGTATGGCAGCTTTCGGCTGGCCGCAGAATCCATTTGCCTGTCGCAGTCGGCCCTCAGCCGGCGCATCGAAAAGCTGGAGACCGCCTTGGGCAACCGGCTGTTCGAGCGCACCACCCGCCGCGTGACCCTTACGCTGTATGGACAGAATTTTGCCGAACGTTCAGAGCAGCTGCTGGCCCACGTCGAGACGGTGCTGGCGGATATCAGCCAGGTCAGCAAGGCGCGCACCGGGCTGGTGACGGTGGCGACGGTACCCTCTGCCGCCTACTACTTTATGCCGGACATCATCCGCAGCTTTCAGGCGCGTTATCCCCAGGTGCGTATCCGGCTGATTGACAGCAGCGTCGGGAATGTGATCGAGGCGGTCAGCAGCGGACAGGCTGACTTTGGGCTCTGCTTTGCCAAAAACCTGCCGGCCAGCATCGAATTCACCCCGCTGGCCGACGACCGCTATGTCGCCGCCTGTCGGCATGACCATCCGCTGGCAGGCAGGACGCACCTCAGCTGGCAGGCATATTTTGAACAGGATTATATTGGCCTCGATCGGGTCTCCGGCAACCGGACGCTGCTCGACCGGGAGCTGGCGCATCTGACGCCGGCGCGGCCAAGCATTTGCGAAACCCGCCACGTCACCACGGTGACGCGGTAAATTTAAAAATCGACAAATATCGTCCAGGAGCGCCATTTTTAATGGCTGGAGATAGCATCCAACATGCGTTGTTTGCAATATTTGGCGAAATTCACTGATTTCTCATGCCCCACCCATGCCCCAAGACGCCTGCCACACGAAATCTTCCATCAATTGACTGCAACTAAACAACCGCGTTGTCCTGGCGAACATCGCAGATAGTAAACGTCACGACGCCGATGACAGTAACATCGTCCAGGGCCTCGCCTTCTATTGCTTCGCCATCTTCGGTTATCAGCGACCGCCCTCTCAGCGTGGCAAGTTCAGTCCCGCCGCCGTGCTGGATAAGAACCTGACTACCCTGCTTTGGCTTCAGGGAAATATCCAGCACAACATAACCGCTATCCCTTTCGAAAACGCGAGTGTTAGGCCCGACATTGCAGATCGAGTTAACGGACAGTCGCTGCTCGACGTAGTCCGTCGCGGGTGAAGGAAAGCCCATTAGATCACCCTCCCCATGTTGGCCATCATCCACAGTCTGTTTTCGCTATGGTCCGGCGTCTTATCGACAAAATACGTCTGCTCGCGAGCGATCCAGGAGTTCGCCTCCACCTCGGTAAAGTGAATGCCGCGCCGGCGAAGCGCAGTAACGAAGTCGCGGGTGTGAAGGTACTGGTATCCTTTGGCGTTGCGCAATACCGACTCGCGGAAAGCCGCGGCGATGTCTGACTGTCGAAGCATGATCTGCCCTCTGATGAATACTGTTTTTATATACAGTAGTTTCATTGGAAGATCTGATCAATACAGGTTACAGCTATCGATCAGACGCACCGACGCAACGCAATGATTTTAAGAGGCTGGCAGGTACTTATATAGCGTCTTCACATTCACTCCTATCACATCGGCTACCTGCTGACGAATTGCGCCGTTGTCCCGTACGGCGATTTGTCTCCTATAAATACCGCCTACACAGTGATTCCATTAAGATAAAAGACTTAAAAACATAGAGGCCGTCACGCAAAAAAAAACCAACAACATATTGATAAATAAATGAAATTATAATAATTATTGGGTTTAATTTGTAAATTTCTTTAGGTGCTGTTTATAATTTGAAACTTACTGCAACAAAGCGTATACTCCATGCATCCACTGCGAGCAGGGTTCATGAAATGCTTAAAATGAGATTTTTCGACATTTTGATAGCATCTATATTTCTGATAATTGCTTGTCCGTTTTTTATCATTCTATCTATTTTAATATGGACATCAGGATCAAAGCCATTTTTCAAGCATAAACGAGTTGGCCTCAACGGGAAGGAATTTTACTGTTTAAAATTCACATCAATGAAAGGCCTGAATGAAATAGAAGAAGCAGAACAAGAGCGAGTTATATTTGAACTGGATCATTTTGGCAAAGTCAATAATGATCCAAGAGTAACAAAAATAGGTAATTTCATCAGAAAGACAAGTATTGACGAAACCCCACAATTTTTTAATGTTCTAAAAGGAGATATGTCGCTGATTGGCCCCAGACCTATTACTAAGGCAGAGATGAAGATTTATGGTACAAAGATAAAGTCATACTTATCAGTCAAGCCCGGAATCACTGGATTATGGCAAATATCAGGGAGAAGCAATACAACATACTCTCGCAGAGTGGCAATTGATCATTATTACGCATTAAAAAGAACAAGAAGGATGAAAATAATGATAATGATGAAAACCGTATATGTCGTTTTATTTATGAAAGGGGCTCAATAGCAGCCCCAACGAAAACCATCACAAATAATAAAACATCATGAATTTATATTAATCTATAGCTTCAATCTCAATGGATACCGGATACTCGTCATTAATAACGTTTGGTTGTGTGCCATCCAGATGAATATCGAATCCCTGCTTATTTGTTTCGCTAAATGTATTATCAGGAAGATTTCCAGCATTAGTAATAAATACTGGCTCGAAGTTTTTATTTTTAGCAGTTGAGGTACTGGTTGCTAACCCTCCGCTTATAGTGGTTGTTGTCGTTACAGCTGGAACTGAGTCGGTGCGTGTAGTAATGCCAGCGTTCGCTCCGTTTGGAATATTTACGATATATTGCTGCTGAGAGGTGCTTGATAAATCACACCGGGTAGTAACTTTATATCTGTGCCATGGCGGCATTCCAACGACAGAGATAACTGAGTTCTGCCCTTTAAATAAAGTCCCCGTTAGTTTGCACTTCATTCCAGGCACGCTGATTATGCTTTCAGCCGGAAGAGTCGGGTGTGGGGTTGCCACACCGGCAACTGCCTCCGCAATGGCTAACCATGGACGGATTGTTAGCTGTGTAACCCCAGCAGTCAGGCCTAAACCTGCATTATGTTTATAGTTTTTGCAGTTTAGTTTTACATACCCAGTCAATCCAGCCTTTCTTACAAGGCGGCATGGTTGAGAGCTTGATGTAATTGGGTTTGCGGCAAAACCGTCATACCGGAAATCAGCAGATCCATCAACGCGCGCTTTATCAGCTGCATAAAGTGCCGTGCTGTTACCGCCGACCTCCCACCACCCCATCATATCGATATCGCAGTTATACAGATTATCTGCGCGTGAGCCGTCACCGACATAGATGCCATATGACGCTGCAGTGATTCCGTGCTGGAAGCCAAAGTTGGAAATGCTGGCACCGTAAAAAGACAGCGTCTGATCGTCAGTAGATGCAGGGTTTGAGTGGAACCAGATCCCACGCTGTGACGTCCTGACGACGACATTATCTACCCTGAAAAGCTCAGTCCACCCCTTGTCGTTGTATATATCTATTGCTGTTCCAGTCGTGTAATCTCGAATGACGGAATCAAAAATAGATCCGCAGGCGAAATCGGAAAACCGGACGAAAGCAGTAGCCAGCGCATTCCCCACTGCCGTGAAATTTTTAAGAATGACTCTATTAAACAGGCTCTGTGCCTGTGTTGCCCGCTTAAACGTCAGGGCGACATTCGCACCGGTATGAGTAATTACTGGAGTGCTACCCTTCGTTCCCATGCCAGGGCCTTCAATGATAAGCCCGTTTGTTGAATTAATGAACTCCAGCCCACCAACTAACGTATACCCGGCAGGCCCCAGTGACGGGGTTGAGAAGTAACCAATGGAGTTCTTAATGCAATAGTTAATTGCACTGGTCCAGATGTCGTCAAGAGCAGCACCATCATAAAGACCGAACTCTGTCGCGCAGACTTTGCCAGGGTTTTTTGGGATGCGTTGCCAGTAGTACTCAGATTGACCTGTCGGCACGCATATATAACCACCATCATCCTCAGCTGAGCCTCGCCTTGAAATAAATTCTCCGCCACCAACGGGACCGTGAGACATTGCGGCCCAACCGACAGGATGGGCGCGCAATAAAATACTTTGACCTTCATATGAAGGAACAATAGAGCGCAGAGCAGTAAATGATGATACCTGCCCCACCAAAGCAAAGCCTTCGCCTGAACCCAGATTTTGGCGAAGCGTGTCACCATCCATCAGAACGAAGTGAGTAACGTCGTTAGCAAAGCTGGTTGCATCGGTTCCGGTGGTCGTAAAGCCGACGTCAGTAGCAGCATTCAGGCGGTAATACTGGTTGTTATAGCGGATGTACTGGTTACGTGCACTAACCTGAAATGGACCATCCTCATAGTCGCCAAGAAAAACGTAGCCGGAGGACAGAAGGAATTGCTCAAACCGATTAGCTCTGTCCAACTGCGCGGCATCGAACTGATTATTTCTTCCGGTGTTCGTCAGGCGCTTTACACCAAGACGATCGGTATAAAATTCACCTGTGCCAGTAACTTCTTCGTCAAGCTTCGCGCCTGCAAATACCGCATTACGTATATCGGTACTAGGCACCGGAGCCTGCGTCGGTGTCGGGAGTGGAACTTCTGCCATTGTGCTTGTCGCCCTATAAATGGCGCACGAAACCCTCAGAAGAAAATCCGAAGGAGTGCGCGAAGGTTAATATTGCTGCTGTGCGTTACGGGTAAATTGAGTCTGAATATTCGATCAGTGATAACGTCTGGGTGTCATCACCGTTGGGTTTGGCGCTATCGACGCGCCAGATTGTGGAGTTCAGTTCCGAGTCGGTAGCGATGAAATACCGGCTGGGGTTTTGCACATTTTTGCGGTCATAAATGTTCAGATCGAAAGTATCGGCCGCAGCCTGAAATGCTTTGGGCTTGCCGCTTACCGGAGAGGCCCGCCAGCGCCCGCGGTAATTGCCGAGGCTGTCGGTCATCACCACCCACATATCGCCGAGGGAAAAGTCGATACGCTCAGAGGTCGAGAACACATCCCCGGATCGCCCTGTGATGTATCCGGTCTGCTGCGCGTTGTCGTACATGTCCGGACACTGAACCACCGTGCCGCGCACCACCTGCGTCGACTCCAGCACTTTCACCGTCATAGTGAGGCGTGAGTAGAGAATTTTCCTCGCCTCAAGCCAGGCACGATCAGTCGCCTGAGTGGAGTTGCGGCAGCCGTCCAGGCTGATCTGCATCGCGTTAACAGTGGCATCCTCAACCTCAGTGATTCCGCTGCTGTCGATCTGCAGATAGATGTAAGCCTTCTTGTTCGTCAGCGGGTCGACGTAATCCAGCGCCACGCCGTCGTAACCACCTGGGAGAGACATTTGCCATGCCACTTTGTACTCGTCCCAGAACATGTTTGAGCGCGCAAAAACCGCATCCGGATTTGTCACCTTCTCATCACGCCAGAACGTCAGCACATCGCCGATGTTATTTCCGTCAACGCGGGCCACATTGGCGATCGTCGCTATGCGCTCACCAAGAGGCTGCTTCTCATCCGAGAAGGTGTAATCGAAGTACCCAAACTGGGCATCCGGCAGCGAATCGGCAATGGCATACAGAGCAGCGACGTCAATACTGGCCACGTCCTGCTTACCGACAACCACCCATTCGTGAAGGATGGCGTCGGCAAACGAGCGACTCGGCCGCAGCGTATAATCGACCGCGCCGGTAGTCCGGTCGTAGCTGATGGTATGCCGCTGCGCCAGCATGTTGTACTTCTGCTCACGGTTGCTGTTGCTGTCATTCGAGCCTTTGATAGTGATGCGGGCAATCGTGTCTTCCGGATACACGACGTTTTCGCGCACGTTCACTGCGTGGATCGCCATCAGCGTCACGACGTTGGCGTCATTGCTGTTGTCGAGGCGCTCGATGGTCACCGCATAGCGCCCCGCCCCGGCAGACGGAACGAACTTATGCGTTGTGCGGAAATACCGGGTCGTCACCTGGAAGTCGTTATCGAAGAAATAATCGTGCTGCTCGGATGTCCCCGGCACCTGATTGTTGTCGTCATCGACCTGCCAGAACTTGATCCGGTATTGCGTTGTGCCGGCCGTCGCGCCGAGCTGAACCAGCACATGCACCCATACCTGCGTCGAGACGATCGGCGACACTGACGGCCCGATAACAAGGGGGGTCTGGTCATTCAGCGTGAACAGAGTCGAGTTGATAACCGCATTGCCCGGCAGAGACGTAATCTCTCCGGAGAGTTCGCCGATATAGAACGTCGTGTAAGAAAGCGTGTCGTCACCGATAAAGCTCTCCGAGGAGATGATATTCCCGGCGCCGGTGACGTTTCGTGTGACGCTTGTGCCGCCGTCGTTCCAGGTGGCATTGATGACGAATGACACGGGATGAGGTACCGCCAGCGCAGCAAAATAGCTGAAGTTGTCATCGTTCGACAGCACAACAGCCTTTAGCTGATTACTCTCGATCGCCACCGATGTCGGCGCCGTCGTGGTCGCTGTCTGGGCCGGGAAGTCCTGGCTTTCGTTCAGGCCGGGGACTGTCTCGTTATCGACGTCATCGAACTGGTACCCCACCTCAATCGTGCCGATCACGTCACCCGGGTTATAAATCGCAGAACTGGCGCCCGCCAGGCTGCCGAGATTCGATTCAGAATAGCGGATCGACGATATGGTGTACCGGCCGTAACCGACCTCAAACCACTCCGTAAGCTGTTTGTTATTGTCGACGAACTCAAACAGCGCTTCCTGGATCAGGTCAGGGAAGACGCGGCACTGGCCGTAAATGTTCGGACGCCCCTTGTAGAGTCGCGCGCGGTTCGTCTGGCCGGTCAGGTCATTATTGGGGGATTCGCCGGTTGCCACTGATACTGACGCGCTGGGCTTATTTGACAGGCCGAACACCTTCAGCGCGCCAGAGAGGATTTTCGTGACCGGACGCAATATCGTGGTGATGAGCTTTCCCACCCCGCCCTCTGGCTGGTCGAACACAGCCACAACGTCGCCAGATCGCAGTGGCCGGCTGATATCGTAGTCGTCAGGAAGCGCACGGCCATTCAGTTTCACGACAACATCGCGGTGCAGCTGCAGGGAATCCAGCAGGCTCACCAGCGTGGTGTCGGCATCTACCGTTCCACGCTGCAGCGGCGCGCCAGGCAGCCTCTGTAACTCATATCGCACCATGCACCATGTACTCCACTTTGCTGTAAACCTTCAGTAATGCCAGCGGGCTATCGCAGCGCACGAAACCGAATTCCCCGCGGGCATGCAGGCACTTAACCGGGCTGATCATCACACCGATATGCGCCGGCACTTCGCCGCGGTAGAAAACGGCGATGCATCCGGTGGCCGCCACCGGCACATGCCGCCAGTGGGCGCGCTCCTGTTCGTAGCAGGTGATGAAATCCGCGCCCGATTCGTAGCCGGCGATGTGATGCAGCTCCAGGCCGAGCACATGCCGGTAATAGAGAACCACCAGGCCCCAGCAGTCCATCTGCTCAAAACAGCAGGCGCGGTTAGCCCATGGCTTGCCGTTAACAAGCCCGATAAAGTCGCTCTGTGTCATACGGTGATCAGTCCGGGATAGTCTTTCGTGGTGTAAATGATGGAGTTGGCCAGCGTCAGCGGATTGGTCTTGCCGGCGGTCACGGTGACGTTGCTGGCATCGGCGGAAATGTCGTTCACATACAGCGTCCAGTCTTTCAGGGATGTAGTGTCACCAATCGCATTCCACTGCTGATACAGGCACTTGATCGGCGTCATGCGCGCCGCCCCGCGCCAGCTTTTCAGTGTCTGCCGTACATGTTCCGTGGCGGCGACAAACGTTATGGTCATTGATATGACCGCCGTTCCGTCCTGCGCCGGCTCGGTCACGCTGAACCGCGCAGGCTCGAATGAGTTCCCGCCAAACGTCGCCGGACGAAACAGGTTATTTACCATCCGGTAATAACCAAACGCAGGGTGATAAAACTCCACCGTTTGTTTGATATCGCTTGCCGGCCGCCGCTCTTTCCATTCTCGTAATGTTGGCATCAGTCAGCCCTCGGCATCACTTCGGTGATCAGGTAATCCAGCCAGTATCCATATCCAGGCTGGGCCTCAACGATCCAGTCGTCATAGTCCTCGGTAATGTCCTCGATACCGTTGCTGATAACCGTTGCGGTCCAGGTGACAATGTTGCCGTTTTTGCTGGTCTGCACCGGCATATCGACGAAATGCAGCGTCTGCTGCTGAACTCCCTGCGTATCACCCAGGTCGATCGGCATCTGGAACCAGTTACGCCCGCGGTCGCAGTACGTCGGCGAGCGAAGCCACGACTTAAACCTCTCGGCCTGCGCGAGCGTGAATATCCACTGCAGCGTCCAGGTCGCTTTCAGGTCCGTGGTGATCGGCGTGATTATCAATGGACCGACTGCCGTCTGCGTTGTCTGCCAGGCTGTATCCTGCGTCATATTCTGATCGGCGCGCTGGGGAAGCGGCAGGAACGGAGGGTATTGAACTGTTGCCACGTTTCCTCCGGGCATTAAAAAACCCGCCGGAGCGGGTTTGGTTTAGTTATTCAATTGCCTGCGGAGACTTAGGAGTATCTTCGATTATAATGTCGAATTTTTTGATATCCCCATCCTGAGGCGTAATCTTAAATTCAGAGTTAGCCGGGATAATCCCCTCCACAACACTCCCGTTAACCATTTCCAGACGGAATTTTACCGGTCTGTTTTGGCGGAAAATGGTAGTCTTGCCTATCTCCATACCCCTACTAAAACTTTCTCCAGGCCCATAGATATTATCTTTCCCCATCAAAACGCTCCATTTGCTTTACGAGATAACCCAAGCGTCGATTGTAGCGTGCTGATGTAAGGCCCATTGCGTTCCGCATCAGAAATCAGGAATTCCAGCACATAATTACCGTCATTCTGAGTGGCCCCCATGTATTGCGGCTCAGCATTGGACGCTTGATTGTTGATGACTACCTGAACATTCAACCCGCCGCCGCCCTGCATATCCTTATTGCTGATGACCTTCCCGTTATCGCCGGGGATCATGTACTGCTTGCCGGTGCTGGCCTGGTAAATCTCTGGCTTACCTTTCTCGCCGACCTGATACAGGCCACCGGCTGATACCGGTCCGCCATTGTACCGCGCTCCCGCTATTGAAAGGGCCTGCGCCATGCCAACTGTTGAAGCTATTCCCGCCTGTGCCGGCACTGCATTCGCGCCAGCAGTTGCAAGAGATGTCATTGCGGCTGCAGGGGCCATGGAAGCGGCGATTAGCTGCCCTTGCGCAATAGCCATTCCAGAAGCGGCGGTCATTCCAGCCTGCCCCATAATTACAGACTTTAACCACTCAACTCCCATCTGGACAAAGGAGTTGATAACGCTGTTTAGGACAGTTGATCCGAGTGAGCTCATGGCTTCGCTGACAGACATACTGCCAGTGAGTATGCCAGTGAGGGCATTAGAGGCGTTTCCTGCAAATGAATCAAATGCCGCAGCAGCTACCTCATATCCTGCGTTTTGTTGCCTCCATATCTCCCACTGCGCCGCTATGCGCTCTTGTTCGTACTGAGTGTTAGCGGCATTCATCAGTTCAAGACCGCGCTGGGTTATCTGCCCCTTCTGCGTTTCGAACTGCTGGATGAGAGCCAACTCCTGAGCATGCTGATTAGCCAGCTGTTGGACAGGGTCAATCTGCCCCCGAGCTTCCTGCATGGGGCTTACAGTTTGCTGAGCGCGTATCTTAGCCAGATTAACCTGGTGCTGAGCCTCCAGTTGCTCACTGGTCTGATTGTACTGCTGCTGAGTGATTTTTTTGGCGGCCAGTGCAGTTTGCAGATCTTTAACATCCTGCTGGTAAGACGCATTCTCTCTGGCTTCAGGGAGCAGTTTTTCTGCCGCAGCCTGGGCTTTGAGGGCATTAGCCGTATCCCATATTTCTCCACGGTATTTACCGGCAAGAGCAATTTGCTCTTGGGTGGCTCCCTTACCTAGTGATTGCTGAGCCTGTAATACTGCCTGCTCCCGGCTTAACTCCTGCGTTGAGCCAGCAGCGAGTTCTGATTGCTGCTTCAAGTTGGCTAGTTTTTGGGCTACTGACTCCTGCTGGTTAGCAAGTTTCTTAGCCTCAGATTCCGCCGCCTTATCTTCCTTCTTCTGATCCTTTCTTGCCTGAGTGTTTCTCTCTGTTGCAGCATAATTATCCTGAAGCCTTTTGATTGCTAGCTCATCTGTAACGCCTGCATCCTCAGCATCATAGGCCGCCTGCTGCCTGGCTTTTGCTTCCCCCTCCAGCTTTGACAAGGCAAGTCGGCGCTCAGCCTGCTTAATTAGCTTCTCGCCTTCTTTCCCGCCCCAGTTTATTTTCAGACTTTCTGAGTTGAAGGCTTTCAGGGCCTGCGTTGATTGGCCGAGTTTTTCAGCCAGGAATGCCTGGGTTCCACCGAGGAATGACGCTTGCTTTTCTGCTTCAGCGATAGCGATTGCGTTATCTCTGGCAGCCCTCATCTGATCAACAATGCCCTGATTAACTTGAATGTTAATTAGGTGTAATGCGTCTTCAGTTTGCTTAAGAGTGGCTGTCGCTCCATCCAGATCCCTGCGCTTTTTGGCCAACTCGTTTGCGGCATCCCTTGCCTTAATCACGAAACCATTATTTTGATCTTCGGTAACTCCATATTGCCTTGCAAGCGTTGTATATTTCTCGTAATCGGATTGCAGACCTGAAATGGTATCTTTCAGATCGCTAATAGCTTCCTTTTGCGCCTCAATTGAGGTGACCGTATCAGCCCTAACGCCCTGAGCTTGAGCAAGATTCATGTCCTTGAGGCGCTTAATAACGTCAGGTACGGTGTCAGCAAAAGCTATTGCCTCTTTTCTGGCCTCAGCCTGTCGCTGTGAATACAGATACCAGCCAGCGGCAACAATGGCTATTACGCCAATGGGCCCACCCAAAGGAGCAGTAACCGAATTCACTACCTTCATTGTGTTTGCAAAAGTTATACCCGTAGCGGCCACTTTGGCTTGTGATGCCGCTAGTGCATTATTAGCCAATGCAGCTTCAGCGGATGTTGCGACATAAATCCCCCTTAGCCGTATAACGTTCTCAAGTGCAAAGGCTTCAGCGGCAGATCCTTTTGCTACATTATACTCCGCAGTTGCCAGATTTAGAGCGGAAAGGGCAGCATCTTTATCTGCTACTGCTTTTCTGGCTGTTACTGATGCCGCTGCAGCTTCCTGCTGCGCCGATTGCCTTGTCGCAACTATTCCCTGAATTGTTGCCTTCACTCTTGAGGCTTGAGCGGCTGTTGCCATTGCTAACGCGCCAGCAAACCTACCGCCCATTATTGCAGCAGCGCCAATTAAAGCTGTCCCCAGTGTCTCAAGGTTTTCGCTTATTGTAATAACAGAGTCTCGGAACCCTGCTGCGAATGATTTAACCGTCGAGTTTTCGCCAAAGAACTTCGTTACGTTGTTACCGGCCACCTGCAATCCCTTGGCGATTGAGACGGTGGTGTTGGCAAATTCTTTGCCGATTGCATCCCCTTGTGACAGAAGCCCCTTAACTACAACGTCTGTTGTCAGTTGCCCTTGAGCGGCCATAGCCCTTAACTGACCAATAGAAACACCCATCGAATCAGCCAGAGCGACCATGAGGCGGCTGCCTTGCTCTGACACTGAGTTAAACTCTTCGCCGCGCAGAACGCCGGAAGCTATACCCTGTGATAGCTGAATGATTGCGTTCTCAGCTTCCTGAGCAGTTGCGCCGGATACCGCAAATCCCTGGTTGATAATGGTGGTAAGGCGGGTTAAATCTTCTGCGCTGGTGTTGTATGTTCTGGTTCCGCGCTCAAGCCGGGCGTAAAGAGTCGCCGTGCCGTTCAGGGATGACTGGGTTGCTTGTGAAACATCAAAGATCCGCTGCATAACTTCGGCCTGCGTCTCTCCAGTACGAACCGAGTTAGCGACTTTGTTATTCAGTTCAGTCCAGGCATCGGCATAACTCGCAACCTGTTGCACAGAAAGCGCGGCCAGCAAGCCTTTAGCAACGCCAGAAAGGCTGGACATTGTTCGTTCCATCGATCCAATAGAGCGCTCAGTGCGGTTAACGCTGGCTTCAAGGCGGCCCATGCTCCCATTAAGACCGTTCAGTGCCGCATCAACTTCTCTTCGCGCTGCCAGTAAACGCGAAGTATCCATGTCGACTTCGTAGATAACGCTGCCAGCATCAAACGTTCCAGCCATTTACTTTTCTCCGGGCAATAAAAAACCCCGCCGGAGCGAGGTTAGTGTGACCTACAAAAATTTTGCAGGTGGTTAATCATAGCTAAAAAATGAAAGCATAGACGTTTTGCTACCTCTCCTACACGCAAGCTTCATAACAGAATCCTCGCCATACGTAGCAGTAGTGAATTCATCCTTTTTGTTCACCTCTATGACGGTGATCTTCCCATCCTCAGCGCTTTTATTTGCTACTTTTTTGCATATATCAAATTTAGGCATATCCATAGGAACCTCTGATGTTTTTGTGTGCTTTGGAGGTTTTCCAGAATCAATCATCTCTCTAATCTCAGAGATAAGGTAAGTTTTCCTACCGACGAATGGATTATCTTTACTATCAAACTCAAGGACATGCTCGCCATTCTGGTAAATAGTCAATTCAATTAAAATTGATTTTGCTTTTTTTATTTTTCTTAAATCTTCTGTGTTAATTGAACCAACAACCATATCAGAGCTTCCATCTTTAGGATGAGAGCCAATAAGTCGAAATGCCTTTTCATCATCCACCCTAACTAATAATCCGCATCCATCTTGCTCGCAAATTATTTGCCCCTTCTCTACTGAAACAACAAATTCATTATTTTCGCCTCTAAGACTTCTCAATGAAAACGTTGCATATTGTTTTCCCTCATAAGGAGGCTGAAGAGATAAAGTATTGCTACTTACGACGGTAGCGACCTCATCGCTACCCCTCCCCATTTTGTCTTGAGTAACTTCATGTTTCCATTCGGCATGAGCCACGCCTGAAAGTCCAATTAACGCCGCTAAAATCACCTTCTTCATATCCCTATCCCCACTAGTTAGTTTTGGACAGATTAGCAGGGATATAACAGGTTTCAATGCAACCAAAAGCAAAAAACCTCACCGAAGTGAGGTTGTCTCTGTACTTAATCTGCCCAGCCAGATTTAGTATTGATAGCCGACTCTGCCATTGTGTACTTGGCTACTACATCGTCTTTAAACAGGATGGTAAGTTCTTTCTTGGTGCCGTTAGTTCCGTTATGGAAGAGGCCATAGAAAGGTATGAACGTAGTCCCGTTAACTTTTACTTTGGCGAAGGCGTACTTCCAGATCTCATTGCCGCCGTCAGTATACGAAACTGAATCCGGGGAACCGAATGTCGTTTTAACCTCGGCCTTGGTAGTTTTCCCTTCCTGCAGTTTAGACTTTACGCTGATTTCGGTTTCCTTGCTGAGTTGCTGGTTTCCTGAGGAAGCGCAGCCTGCCAGAGTCAAAGCAATCGCAGTAGCGACTAAAATTTTCTTCATTTTTGTAATCATCCCTTTGGTATTGTTCGGACTAATCCTAACAGGGATGCGGCCGACAAAAAACCCGCCATATTGTGCTATAGGAATGAGGGGATTTGCTCTCTTTTCTGCTTTTGGCTTTTAGCACCGTGCCATTCATGGAGCACTGTTCCATCGGTTGATTTAACGACGGCGATGTCCAACTCATGAAGGAATATTATTCCCTCGCAATCCTTATCCCCTGTCGTGCGCCATAAAACCACAGGATGGGCGTTGTCATCATCACCTTTGCAGGGAGCTCTTACCCCGAGGGAAACGTCGTAGACTTCAATTATGGACTGAGTCATGCCGCCATGCATCGTCCGGCCTGAATTTAAAGTGATGTGAAGGTACATGATCATCTCCAGATGAAAGCCCACCGTGGCAGGCTATTCCAAATTTATGCGATACCTGGCAAATACAACTGCACTTCATCGGCAGCACGATCGCGCGCAGCATGGAGCAATTGCTTACGTCCGCCGACTCCCCATTTCGCCATCTGGCTAGCACACTGGCTAATCGCTTTGGTTTCAGTGTTGATGATATGGTCGATTTTATTCAGGCGGGACATTGCTCCAATGCCCATACGAACAACCGTACGAAATACCTCATACACCTCGATTTCGAACTCGGGCTTAATCCATGCTGCATAGCGAATGGCAAGCAGCTCCACTCCCCAGACACCAGGCTCATCCCCACCTTTAACTACCTTAAGTGGTTGAATTTGTTCCAAAGCACTTTTTTGGGCTTTGGACTGCAATGCTTTGATGAATCTTTTAATCTGAGCGCTGCGGAGGAATTTACTGGGCCTCTGCGACTCAGTTGCCTCCCCTTTTGCTACTGCCGCAGCATGAAGATCGTTGAAGTTATAGCGACCATCGCCATCGACACGAACGGAGACGCCGTTCACTGATACGGTTGGATATTTCATATCGGCTTACCTTTTAGTGATGAACCTTGTCGCACAGGAAACCGGCCCACAGAAGGCGCCGACAGCCAGCCGGCATCCTCAAGGGTCATCCTGAAAGGTTCTGTGTTAAATGCGCGTGCGAGGCGCGTCAGAAGTGAGTCGGCATTAGCCGCTCACGAACAAACGGATAAAAAAAAGCCCCGCGGATGCGAGGCTGATATTCGGTTAGAGCTGAGGTTAATTCTTCGTGGGGGTTGTCCTGGAATGCTCCTGCTGCATCATCGCCTGCCAGCGGCGATCGTCTTCGTCCATGACCGTGTCGTACTCTTCGCGCGTGAAGCCGTTCTGATTGGGGTATTTGGCGTTAATCATCATTGCGAACTCTGTCATCGTGAGGTTCTCGGCCTCTTCCCGGCTTATGCCGAAATGGTTGCGGGCCGCCATGATGTAGTCGGCTGCGCGGAATTCTGCGGTTGTCTCATTCGTTTCGTAACGCTGCAGCTTACGCACCTTCGCTTTGCCGATAATGCCGTGCATCATCAGGTTTTGCGCGACGATGACCATGCTTTCTGGCGGCATGCTGCCCGGGCGCCACACGAAGCCACGCTTGCGTGATTTCCCCGGCTTCATCCAACCAACCAGATCGCCGATATCATCGTCACAACATGCTGTCAGTACCGTGTGAGCAGCCATGATCGCTTTGCGTGACAGGAGCCCGCTTTGCATAAACCGCAGGACGCAATCAGGAAGGCGGCTGTACTCATCGCGGATATAAGCCTCGGCTGCGCGCTGCGCGAATGATGTCGTCTCGTCGTTGCACAGGTCATAGAACGCCTGAACAATCTCCTCGGGCTCACCGATTCGCGCCATGTTGCGAAACGACGGCCGGAAAAAGAATTCCCGGTCACCGGTACCGATAACGCATTCGCCTAATTCTTTAATCGGGGTCATAGTCGCTCCATAAACAGTATCAAGGGCGCAGAACGCCCTTTGTACTATTCACGAAATGGCTTGGTGGTTAACTGATAGTGACCGTGCAGGATGCAGACGTGATCTTGACTGGTGTCGCGGAAGAATCGGTAACTTCACAGGTATAGGCCCCGGCATCACCGGAAACAGCGCTGGCCTTGTTGAAGGTCGCCGTTGTTTGCCCGCTTACAACCGTGCCGTCTTTCTTCCAGACGTAGGTGTAAGGCGAAGTGCCACCCTCAACCACGACCGACATATTCAGCGCCGATCCGGCCGTCACGCTCTTGGTCGTCGGCAGGTTGGTGGTGAACGCCAGCGCCGGCGGAGCGACCTCAAATACCACGGAGTCTGCATCAGCAACTTTCCACTCCCCAGAGAAGGTCGAAATATCCGAGGTGCCGAAATCACCAGACCAGGATGTGGTGTTGAAGTAGCCCATGATATAAGTGCCAGCGTCTTCACCAGTGAAGTCGAAGCGAACCCATACTGTCGGCTGACGGCCGGCCTGCACTTCATCGAAAATATATTTCGAGATGGCAATAGCGCCGACTTCCGTCGTCTTGTCCTTCTTGCGGAATTCACCTTCTCCGGAGATGGTGAAGTCCATATTGTTGACCAGGTTCTCAACCAGCCCCTTTGTATCGTCAGCCTCAGAGGAGACGGTATTCATGGAGTAGTCGAAGCCCTTGGTGGTCATGGCGCCGAGTCGCTTCCATTCGGAAAGCGCAGGAACCGTATCAGCACAGCCAAAAGCCATGCGGAGCACGGCCACCTTACCAATCAGCTTGCCGGTGTCATTAGCGCAGCCTTGCATGTATGCCTCTCAATTAAAAAAGGCCGCCATATGGCAGCCTGATGGGTGATTCTGACGATTATTCGCCGTATGTGCAGGAGACGAGCAGCCGGGTTACTAACCGGCCCTCTTCGGTGGGGATCGGCGCCGGTACATTACCGACAAGCCGCAGCGCGCCAACGCAATCATCGGCGCCGGATTGCGCGCCGATATACTCGACAATGGCGTTTACCGCGGCGTCAGCAGCATCGGGATTGGCCTTCGAGGAGATCACATCAACCATCACATACCAGTCTCCGCCGCGGTCGTACTCAATATTGGTACCGCCTGAAGGCCGGAACACGATGAACTGGTCCGTGTCTTTCCCGGTGTCGCGCCATTGCCGCCACTGGACCTTAAACCCCGCGGTAAGCCCCTCAGCCACAAACAGGTCTTTGAGGCGCATATACATCGGAGGGGTCATAGCGAAAGCTCCTTCTTCACCACCGCGTCAATCTGGCTGCGGGTATCTTCGAAGCCCTTCGTTAAGAACTCCTTACGGGCCGTTGCTCGCGTGAAGTTCTGTTTCACTGCCGGGTCGTGAACATAAACCGCGTAGTTGGCTGAATAACCAACGCGCCCGGTTACCCTGGTGCCGTTAGCCATGATTTCGCGGAACTGGCTGTTGATAAGCGTCGACGTATCGATCGGGGTGTAAAGCGCAGCCTGCGCACTGCCAATAAGCATCGCAGACTGGATTGCTCGCACGACTTTACGCCCCTGGACGTCTTTGATGATGCGATCGAGGTTGGCCTTCGCCTGGCGGATGCCGCGAACTTTAGCGCCCATAATCAGACTCCTGTCAAAATCGCATAGTCATCTGCCAGTCGCTCGAACGTGTCGGCGTAGCGGATTACCTGCCGTATCTCGTCGGCATCATCTGGAGGGGCTGCGGCTGCAGATGCACCAATGAGGATATAGTCACCATCCCGCGCCTCAGCGTATTCACTCCATATCGTGTTTTTAACCACGATTTCCCGGCCGAGGTCACCGATTTTTGCAGAGAGACCACCCTGGTAGTCGCAGAGGATAGCGATCGGCGCTTCCCACCCGTACGGCTGACTTCCGCCGTCGGTATCACTACCGTCAGCATCGCGTATGCGCCGCCAGATTGTCGCCGTCGCGGTGTATGACCAATTAGCTACCGAAGACATCAGTCATCCCTCCATCGCAGCACAGCGGCGCCTGTGGCGCGTATTCGGTCGCAGTTGATGAACCACTCACCGTCGCTTTTCACGTACGCCGTCGTTTGTTGGCCGGTATCGGTGATCACCCACACCCGGGTAAACGTCCGCGGCAGCCGTTGCTGAACTGAAATCCAGGCCATCACTTACTCCCGCACATGCAACCGCCTCGACCTATCCAGATCCCAGCGAATGCCGGCGAGGCGGTAGGGTCTGCAGGAATCAGAGCGCTGGCGCATCCGTATTTATCCAGACTGCGCAGCAGGTTTACGGATGCCTTCCATCTGTCTGAAAATGACTGATAACGGAATGAGCGGGATGCTCCGCTTGGCGCCGTCTGGCTGGAAATGTATTTATCCCCACTCCCGAGCCCCATCAGCGCTAGGAGGTAGAGCTGAATAAGCAAGGCTGTCGATGTCGGGTAATGTGCATCAAGGCAGTCCTGAATGCTGTTCGCCTCATCAACGAACGCCTGGAGTACAAAGTCAGGGATGGCAATCCCCTGACCTTCCAGATACTCCTTCGCTTGGTCGAGAGTTACCATTATCGGCTCCGTGAGAATGAAGCCCTGTTTTCACAGGGCATAAAAAAACCGCCTTAGCGGCGGCTGTTATTCAGCAGGGAAAAGCTTTTCAAGTTCGCCATCCGGCAACAGCTCACCAAGCTTTTCAGCCCCCAGGTTTCCTTTAAACTCGATGCCTAATTCCGTCAGGCGGGCCTGAATAATCTCTTTTCGAGATTTTGTATCAGTGCCTGCTTCTGGTGTTGCCGGAGAGAGTTCCCCACCTGCTTCGCCGCGCATGAGACGAACGTTTGACTTCAGGGCCGGATGAAGATTTTCAAGTTCAACAACCTGCCCCAGCGCTACGCCATTCCACGGGCGCACCACTTCGTATTTAGCCATGCTGTTTCCTTACGCCAGGTTCGCGCCGTAGACAACGCCAGACAGGCCCTGATCGTCTGCAGTGATTTGCAGACCTTCAGCAGACATGATCTGGAAGTTGTAGTTAACGTTTGGCAGCGGGCGAGGTAGTGCAATAACGCCCTGAGCCATACCAACAAGCGGAGAAATCACATCGCGACGGCGGACGTAAGCAATGAACTCATTACCGGACAGAGCGAACGTTGGGCGGATTTCTTTAACTGGCGCGAACGGCAGAACCGCCTGCAGAACATTGCCACTAATCACACCGTTCACTACGTACGGTTTTGCCAAGTTAGCCCAGATCTCATCAGATACCCACATTACGTCATAGGAAGAAACCTTGTTGGCACGTGCCGTTGTTCCGAAAGCGCCCTTTCCGAAGAACTCAATGATCTGCTCAGTAGTGGCGGTAGTCAGATCGATGTTTACGCCACCTGCGCCAGAGCCAAGGTTAATTTTCTTGGTGTTGCGGTGGTTTTTCATACCCTGGGCAGGATAACCCTGCACCTGAATATTGGCATCACCTGAAAGGTAATAAGCAACACGGCGCTTGTTTACTTTTTTGAGTTTCGCCATTTGCGAGTCGAGCACCAGATCTACACCAACCGAATTAAGACCTGCTGCGTGACGCCAGTTAACCCCATAGCCGGCGGTAAACACCGGAATAGGGTCGCCATCACTAGCATAGTCGGTGTGGTCAAAGGAGAACGGAGCCTGACCGTCGATGCTCACAGAAACATCATCAGCAATATCGCCTACTACGTTATATAGCTTCGCCGTCTTGCCAACTGAAAGTACGGTCTGGACGCCCATCAGGTCATTGATGATTTCCATACCATCTTCCTGATCGCGTAGCTGCAGGATCTGGTTATCAATCTCAGCCCAGAAATCACGAGAAAAACCTCCAACAGCGTTACATGCCAACATTTCTGGCGTCATGTGCGCGCGGTTGACAGCAATCATAGCGTCATGTTGCGCGTTCCACATGTTGCGGTTAGCCCACAACTCATTCCAGTGAGCGCCAAGGCGAGCATTAGTCGCCAGTGTCTCTTTAGAAAAGTACATATGCGTTTGTCCTTTTGTTACGCGCCAGCTGCGGCGACAGTGCCAACGCGCATGCGCACGCGAATGAAATCGGTAGTGCTGGCCGCGATGGTGTATTCATCCTGGCTGTATCCGATCACTGAATCAGTGTCATCGGTTGCCAGGGTAAACTGACCAGCCGTCCCAAGTTTGATAGGGCTGTCTTTCTTATACGCACCAGGCAGGCAGCGTAACGCCAGCTCACGTCCCTCTTCGACATAGTTGCCGACCGCGGAATCACCGGCAGGAATTGCTTCGGTGATAGTCAGTCCTTGGTGGTAGCCGACATCGATAATGTACAGGCGGCCAGTTAGTGCGGTTGCCTGAGCAAATTTATCAGAGGAGTTGATGGTGGCGGCGGTGCCAGGAAGAAGATCGGCAGCCGTGGTGCGGGTTTCGGTCTTGTAAAGAGACAGACCGTCGATATTAACGCGACGATAACGTGCCATTATTCCGGCTCCTTATTTAAAGTATTCAGATGCGGCAGGCGCGCCAGTTTCTTTCGGCTGCTGAGCATTGTTGGTTCCCAACGGAGCGGCTTCACCGATAGTTTTAAACATCGCATCCAGCGCTTCTCCAGACAGCGCATTGGCGACGATATCGCCGTGGACTTTCGCAACTGCTTCACGCTTGGTTTTTTCTTCAGCGCGGGAGTTGGCTGTCAGGGTTTCTGCCAGTTGCTGCTGATTGGCCTGCAGCGCATCAACCTTTTCTACAAGGGGCTTAATAGCCGCATCGGTATTAGTCGCAACAGCCTGGCCGATCATGCTGCCGATTTGTTCCAGTTCTTCTTTGGTTAAAGGCATGTCGCCCTCCGTTTTGTGGTTTGGTGCAGGCTGTTCCTGCGGTGTGAATAGAGCTTTGAGTTTGTTAGTGACGACAGCCACCCACGACTCCTGTCGTGCAACTGCGGTGCCGGTATCGTCGAAGGTGATAATCCCGCCTTCTGACTTGTAGCCAAACACCTCAGCATTGCCGCCGTTACGGATGATTACCGCTTGCGAGTCAGTGAAGTCAGCCACCCAGGCGTATTCGTCCTGGCCGGCCGCAAACTTAGCTTTGGCAGCTCTATCGAGGCGCTGCTCGCGCTCCCGGTAAGATTCTCCGATCAGCGCGCCAGAATTGGCTTTTAACGGCTTCGCCATGTCAGCGTTAACCATCAGGCCAACACCTTGCTCAGGGGTGGCCGCTCCGACCTCATGCAGAAGAATCGCGTCATGGTCCATGCTGTGGATTTTTGCCACCCAATCAGCGCCTGTTGCGCGCTGCTGCTCATTTGGTTCAAGCTGGTCGAGGAATGCCGCCACACTGGTGTGAATGGGTGGGACGTCTTCACCGCGCTCGATAGCCGCGACACGCTCAAGCAATTCTTTACCGCCTTCCGACTCGCCAGCGCGTGCCACATCGACCCACTTTTCGAGATAGATACGGTTACCGGACTTCTTAACATTGCGGTTCCACGCACCGATATGGCCGGCATTGATACCCTCCGGTGAGAAGGCAGATACAAACTGACCGTTAACCTGCGGATGTCCCAGCGGCGCCAGGGTGCCTTCAAGCCCCTGATAATGGGCGTCGATTTCTTCCTGCGTGTACAGACCGCCATTCATGACGACATTGGCCGGCAGCGTGTAACTCGGCAGCACCAGATGTTCACGACCGTTGTATGTTTCGCGCCGGATAGACTGGCTGTTCACCTTGGTGGTGATATTGACCTGCATAGGCATAGTTATTTCTCCGCCCAGGCGTAACCCCGCGCCTGCATCGTTTTGTATTCCTGTTTAAGTTTGGTGATGGTGTCCGGATAAATCGGCTTGCCCTCTTCATCGACTAACACTGACTGCTGAGTACACTTGCAGTTAATGCTGTTGGCATCCTTGCTGTACCAGTCACGGACCTCTTCATTTGTGTAGAGGTGTGCGTGACGCACGGCGTGGGTATGCCTGGTTGTCGGCGAGAGTGCAGAGATGTGAACCAGTAAAGTTTTCAGGCCGTATAGGTCGTTGGCCTCCTGATCTTCATCCCACTTAGCCCGGCGTAGCGCGGTAGTGACTTCGGTGCGGGCTATACGGTTCGCCCGGCGCTTCTCGATGCCAGTCTGATCTGTGAGGTTGCGAGCAATGTCTCGGGGATTAAGGCCGCGCCCTACGCCATCAGTCAGCACTCGCGCCATGTCGCGCTTAACGTCAGCAGTAAGGCCCTTCATTTCCTCAAAAACACGGGCATGCACCAACGCCATTCGTTGCTGGTATGGGTCGCTTGCAAGGATGGATGCCAGGGACTCACGTCCGGCGGCGTACACCGGCGACTGCTGACTAAGGTTGTAGAATGACTGTCCAGTGCCTTTCTCTGACGCCAAATCGACATACTCATAAAACCACAGGTCGTACTCGTTACCATCCAGAAGCACCTGATCAACCAGATAACTGGCATCATTCAGGATGATGGAGAGTATCGTTGGGTTTAGCTGGTATTCGTATCTGGCGTTTACTGCGAGAGAGGAAGGTATTTTGTCGAGTGCTGCTTTGTACGCTTTGCCAATCTTATTCATCCGCCTGGCGAAGTCTTTCATCGCCCGGCGTTCCAGCGCATCAACTCCGGTCGGGTCCTGATAGTTACGCGGTAGAATCGGTGGCTTCGTCTTCTTCGCTGCCATCCTCTTCTCCTAACGGTATTTCACCATCGTTTTCATAACCAGCGGCGGTACGAATTTCTTCGCGACTGAATGCCGGTTCTTCACCGCTTCCCATCATGGCCTGGTTTATCTCGCCCATAGTCTTAGCGTTGGTGAGCTTCTCGGTACCGGTCTGCTCGTTCAGGTCATCCCATACAACCGCTTTCTGACTGACGGCGTCGATGATTTGCAGGTCAATAAGCTTGTCGCAGAAGTCCTCAATCTCGAATGACAGATCTCCACGGCGTGACTGGCAACGCGAGTTGAAATATTTCTGGTCTTCAGTGCTGGAACGCTCGGCCTGTTGGTTGCCCACTAAGATGCGCGTGGGGATATCCACCCCGGCAGCGGCGGTCTGAAGGTTTACGTTGTATGTTGCCGTCGGGTCTGCTACCGAAGTCACCAGAGGGGTAACTGATGCGCCCTGTGTAGTCATCAGCACATCATTGCCACGGTTAATCTCACCCGCGACTTCGTTGAACTTGTCCTGCAACTCAGTGACAGTGACGCCGTAAAGCGAGGCAAGATTGTTGAAGTCGATTTCCTTTTCGAAATTGACGTTGAGTTGCCGCGCAGCGTTCTTCAGGAATGACTCGCCCGATCCGCCCTCTACTTTCTCCAGACTCACAAATGCGTTATATGCTGGCTCAAGGAACCCAATTGCATCGTCTGAGTAATCGCCCAGGATGAAAATGCGATCGGGGTGGATATTGACGCGGCGGCTTGAACCATTCGGCAACCGTTCCGCGTACTGCCACATCTTGGGCTGGCCGTATGTCTTCGAGTTCAGGCCGGTATCCCACTCGCTAACCGTGAGCGATCCGGCCCACGCCACGGATATTTTCTGAAGTCCTCGGCCTTTGGTTACAGGAAGGTTCCAGTCCTTTTCATCGCGGACATGAAGGATGATGCCTGCATATCGACCTACAAGACGACGGCGATCTGCCTCTGCGAATGAGCGCCAAAACCGATTGGTGAATACCTGTTTTGACTTGCGCTCCCAGGCGGTTTCGTCTTCGCTCTCATCGGCATCATCACCCTCGATGATTTCCGGGTTTGTCTGCCAGCACTTGCCCACCAGTTTCTCAACAGCACCGTGAGCGATACCACCGCGCCGATACAGCGCGTAAAGGTTTTCGTAGGTGACCTGCTCAGGGAAACCATACTCGCACCATGCTGAATGGCGCTTATTGTCCAGTCCCATCGTCGGTGCCATCAGTCCCATACGGGCACGCGCCATCCGCGCATCGTTCAACGCATGGTTGACGGCGAGTGTTAATTTGTCAGTCATGGTTTGTCCGTTCGTGGGATTTAGGCAATAAAAAAGGCCGCCGTAGCGACCTTTTCGTGAACTTTTAATTTACTGTGTATTAAGCAAGTAATCGGAAATATTTTCCGCTAACAGCCCATATTTCTGAGCAGTAGGTATGAGAGTGCCATCCGCTAACGTTGAGACTTTTTTAGTCAAAATGTAATCCCTCACATACTGCTGGTGTATCAGAACTCCCGGGTTTTCTGCAATTACCTTTTCTAACGCTAGGTAGAATAGCCTTGCCTCACTGGGATGAGATTTATACCAGGTGTTTCTCTCAAGCCAAGCATCGAAATGATGAAGCCCAGAAATCATATCGTTATCCTTCTCAGTTATGAGGGATATTCAATATAACCTGTGGATTTTTATGTTCAAGCTATCGACCTTGTAGGCGCTTAGGAATCATCATGCCCATTGGCTGCGCGCCTCCGAGCTCAGTAAGTGCGTATACCATCGCGTCGAGACGGTCAGGCGACTTCTTGGCAGTTGCTGGCACATACTCCATCAGCTGATTTTCCAGCGTGTAAAGGTTGCCATGGTGTGCCACACGCCCCTGTTCGTAGAGCGCCGATATCGGCTCCGCGCGCGCATACTTTCCTTTACTAGCATGCACACGAATGATGCGCCCCTTAAACCCGGCGTTACGCAGCGTTTCTTCCGCCATATCGCCGCCCTGGTTGGTCTCGATAACGATCGCATCAGCGCCGTGTTCCTCATATGCCCACATTGCCTTTTTGGCCCAGCCTGCAGGAGAGAATTTTCCACTGTAATCTCCGTCAACGGTGTACTGCTTCTTATCACCCGCACCGTATGCACTAGCAACCACGATTCCCGACTCGTCGCTTTCGTCGCTGTTGGTTGCCTGCGGGTCAATCGCAACGACAGTGCGTACCTTGTCGTGATGAATTTGCAGATCACGTGCTGCGCTGATCATCACCTCTGTCCACAGCGCGCCCTCAGCATTAAACCGTCGAGGCTTCTGCATATACTGGGCTTCGGCAGTGCGCCGGTGAGAAAATAGCGATACGCGGTGCGATTCGTTATGTTTGAAAGGCCAGAGCCAGCCATCAGGCAGGCCGTGGTCAATCGGTATAGCGTGTGTGTTTTCTGGGTACTGCGCAGCGTATGGCTGACTATTGTCGATAATCACCGGCAGATTCAGGTGATGCCATTTCTCACCACTCCCACCACGCAACAGATAGCCGCTCAGATCGTGGTAGTGGATTCGTTGCATGATGACAATCATTGGCGTCGTCTCGATCGCCAGTCGTGATTTGATTGTCTCGTTGAAACGGTTGTTGACTCCGTCTCGGACGGTCTCAGAGTAAGCGTCATCCGGCTTAACTGGGTCATCGATAATCAGAGCGCCCTGCCACCCAGGCTCCATGTGTCCTGCGCGGAACCCGGTAACCTGCCCTGCCGCTGAAGATGCGTAAACGCCACCGCCGTGCTCGGTCCACCACATCGCCTTGCTGTCTGCGTCATCGCGCAGCGCCATTGGCCACATGGACTGGTACGCCTGCGACTTAATCATGCCGCGAGCGGTTGAGGAGTTCAGCAGCGCCAGGTTGTGCGAATAGGACAGGTGCATGAAGCGTGCCCGGCAATTCAGCGCCAGACCGCGCCCCATCATATTGATGGTTGCAAGTTCCGTTTTCGTGTAACCAGGAGGGATGTTGATAATCAGGCGCTGAATCTCACCTTCAATGACGCGGTCCAGTGTTTTCTGAATCACCTTGTGGTGAGGCGCAACTATCATCTTGCCGCCGGTGCGCTGCTTGAAGAAATAGCGAGCGTAGTAAAGCCCGTCCTCCTCACATTCCACCTTTCTGGCAAACGCCTTTTGCTCAGCAGTCGTCATCCTCCATCATCTCCTGCCGTGCGGACTTGTATTCCTCTTTGCTCATGGTGATCGTCTGAATGGCGCCACCATTTGGGCCGGAATGTTCAAACTTGTGCTTATTGGTGTAGGCGTCACCCATTTCTTTGGCGGCCTGCTCGATAAGCTGCGAGGTCATGCCGTAGTTCTTCATCTTTTCAGCATTGGTCGCCATTCGGTCGAGAACGCGCAGCCGATACGCTTTATTTGCGATCGGGATGTCGGCGATCTCATTCTGGAATCGTTTGCGAGTGGCGTTGAACAGGTCAATCCACTTCTGGCTCAACTTGGCCGCCATTGCGTTGCCGGGAGTATATTGCGACACCTGCTGCCGCGAGACATCGATGCCATATTCAGCCTTTACCAGCTCAATGACTTTTGTCGGGCTTTCGAAACAGGCCAGCGACTGAACGATGAAGGCTTTAACCTCTGTCGATAATGCTGCCATCGGTTACCTCCATGACAATCCAAATAAAGCCTATGCCAGTTTCAGCATGCACGTCCCGCACGCTCTGGCAACATCGATATGAGCAACCTCCGCCGGCCTGTTCGCCGCATCCACCATTTCCTGCACGTCTTTGCTGGCACCGTAACGCCGGACCACTCCTACGAACTCCTCGACGTCATGGCCGCGAAGTTTGAGCACCGGCATACCGGTCTCTTTGTTGAACTTCGGCGCGCCATAGTCATCGGTAGCCTGGGCGATGTGGTAAAGCTCATGCTCAACCAGTGCGCAGAACTCCAGATCGTTGCATTGCTCGCAGTAGTCAGCAGCCAGAGTGATGATGAACTTCGGTATACGACCGAACCATTCATGCATCTGCTGCTCCATGCGGGATTTCTGCCAGCCGCCGGAGCGCATCATTACCTGCTCACACTGACCAAGCACAATGCGCCCGCTTTTAGCGAATGAGCCAGAGGCCCACATAAACGCGACATCAGCATCGACCAAGTGCGCATGGTCAGGGTTATGGATTCGGCCGTCTTCGGTGAGGATGTTCTGATTTACCCATTCGCCAATTTCGGGAGCAGGGATAAGCCGGGTGTAAGGCAACCAGTTCTCACCAGTGAAATTGACAGGGGGATATGGCCTAATCACTGTGCTATCAGCCATATTAGCCTCCAATAACACGCTAAAATATAACCAGTATCTCAGGCATCGTTTTTGCGTGGTGTATACTATCTTGACAGCATTTTATTAAATCAAGCCCTAGATAACCGCACAGCAGGAGGCTTTAAATGACTGATGAATATAAAAAGAAAATTGGGATTCCAGATAACCATACTCTCGAGGAAGTATCTTCCACCTGGAAGGGGCCACGAAGAGGTCAAGATACTGATGAATATCTTCTACGTGAGCTCGACGAAAATGGAGAAGTAGTTGCTCACTATGAAGTATATGACTCAACTTCAACTTACCCGCCGTTTGGTCGTTCGATTACATACAAAAAAGTCTAAGCATCATCTTAGATGATTAGAGCCTCATGACCGCTTCCTTTAAGCTATTAGTGAGGCTATAAAACTACAGCCCCCTTTTCATCTCCGCCTGTCTTATATCAGCCTTATCCCTGTTGCACTGCCCCAGCGCTGATAGCAGTCCTACGCCAAAACACAGGTGTACTCCTCCGCAATATGGTCCGGGTTGCGAAATGATTAAACATATTTAGATACACGATGTATTGTTTAGTCATTAGCTGTTCATTCAGCGCCCCGTTTACTTTTGGATATCCTCTTCGGGGTTTTTTATCACGCCGACCTTGCCATGCAGGAACGACAATGTAGCCCCGCTACTGACTCACTGCACGGTAGTAGGCCTGCCAACGGTATTTATCTAACCGCAGTTGGCGCAGGCATTGAGCGGTTTCGACGTCCGATTGCAGGTCTTCGTCGGTATCCTTCCCTGCGTCACTTGCTTTGCATGGAGGACTCATCAAATCCTGGGATGGTGTTGGCAGCGTCGATAGCTCGCTGGCGCAGCTGCACAGCATCATCGTCAAACTGGCACACAGTACGATTCGGAGACTGGACATATTTCACCACGTCGCGGGTTATGGTTCGGTAGATGACCTTGCCCTCTTCTGTAGCGGCAGCGGCCTTTTGCTCAACTGGCTGGATAGTCTTTTCGGCTTTCTCTTTTTTCTTCGCCGCGAGGGCATTGACATGGTCAGCGTGAGAATTCCAGCCAGACCGCCATGAGAAAATGCAGGTAAGCAGCAGGATGACTACAGCGCTGATAATGACGGCTAAGCGGCTCATTTCTGGCCCCACTCGCAGACTTCACGCTCAATCTCTCGCCTGGTGATCAGTCCCTTCCACTGCTTGCCACCGGCATACGTCCAGCGCTGCAGTTCCTTGCAGGCGCCAGGGACGTCTCCAGCATTCAGTTTCTTCAGTAGCGTGGAGCTGGCGAAGGCGCCAGAGCCAACGTTATAAGTGAATGAGTAAAGCGCGGCGCGGGTAGGATCAGGAATGCGGACTTTGATGAGCGGGTCAATGGCGCTTGCCACCTTCTGCAGATCTGCCTTCAGCAGGCTGTCGCATTCCCTGTCGGTATAACGATGGCCGTGGCGAATATCGGTGCCAGTGTGACCATCACAAACAGTCCAGACGCCGACAACATCCTGATAGGCGTAATAACGCCTTCCTTCCAGGCCGTCAGCATTACCAAGCATGACGGAAGCAATGGCTATGGCGCCACCACCGCCGGCGATCACGCCAATCAGTTTTTTCCTCATTGATGGCGTCATGTTCACCCCTGTGTATCACTTGCGATCCGCTTCAAAGCCTCGGTAACCACTTCGGCTGAAGCCGGACGGTCACCTCCAGGCTTTGTGGAGACATCAGCCAGATAACTGGCCAACAGCTGCGTGCGCTTTTTCTCTTCATCAAGTCGCTCTCGCTCTTCCTTGCGCTTTGCGTAATAAGTCTTGATTGTGAAGAAGGCAGAGATCAGGGCGCCAATGATGAAGACATAATCCTGCAGACTCAGGACGGAAAAGATACCAAGCAAGGCTGACCACCAGTAAGGCAGATTGTGACCATCGGTTGGGTTCATACGTTGCATCTCTCACCTCCGATAATGTTCGGGGTGCTATCTGTAGTCAGTAAAAGATTCAGGGCCATCGGGCTGATTTACCAACAAAGCGTCGAGGGTGATTCCCGCGACCCTGAAATAAAAAAAGGCCACGCTAAAGCGCAGCCCTTAAATGTCTTATGGTTTGTAGCAATGCCTTAATCAGGCGAAAAAAAGCCCGCTCAGAGGGGCGGGCAGAAGGTAGGAAATACTGATTCTTCAACGGTTCGAGGCGCACCTAATAGTCCGAGCTTCCGATTTACCAGGAGAGCGCTCGTTTTCCGTTACTACCTTTTAAACATAGCTGGAGAAGCCGAAACGGCAACCCCACTATCAAATAGCTTATGTAGCATTGCATTATGGTGCCGGGTGCCTCCCGGTGAGCATGTCCCAGTCGACATGGCCCGCGCTGCATTTACAGATCACTGTAAGTGACTGGTCGCCCCTCCGCATAGGGGGATTCACCACACGAATAGATTAACAACATGTTAATTTTCTGGTCAATAAGATATAAGCAAATGATGACATGCAGTTTTCTTATTGCTGAGTAACTTCAATCTGGTTCAGGGCTCTGCGCGGAAGGGCTTTGACGTGTCGTGCAGCACGTCTCTACCCAAGAGCCCTGACCGGATCGCAGGCATAAAAAAGCCCCGGCGGATTGCCGAGGCTAATTTTACAAACTGGTATATGACTATCATCTTCATGCCGCCACTTAAAGTTAAGGCAGCATATCAAAGTAGACTCAAATATGACGTATTTAATTGACTTTTGCAAGACCCTGCTGCGAAAAAGTCGCTTTTTGTTGTGATCGTGTTCTCACAGCACAGAGAAGAGAGTCGCTATCAAGCCGCTTAAAAATGGCGCACATAGCCCGCCAGTAATCAGCGTAGTTATGGCACCAGTTATCAGGCTTAACGCCACACAGGGCTGCAAGGTCCTGGTGCTGATATACATACTTACCCGCCAGCTCTGCTTTCACGTCCTGTGCCGCCAGCCATATCAGTTTCTTCAGCCGCTCCATCGTCTTGCCGGCCACTTTCTTAGCGCCGAGTTGATCACGGAATTCTTCCCATGCCCACTGTGTTATCGCTACCTGATACTCAAAGCGGATATTGTCGCTGTAGTTCCACAGCAACCAGGATTTCTGGTGGTCTTCCAGCGACAGGAGGGCGCGGCGCCAGCTGGCTGTCGAGTATTCAACGGGCAGAACGAGAGCGATTGAGGAACCCTTAGCGCGTGACTGGCTTCCGCTCATCGGCGGGCCATCCGGGTTAACCATTTTTTGCTTCACTTCGCTATACACCTTCTTCCGGCCCCGGCTACGCGCCGTAGCGGTGAATTGTGCGTTCTCTGCAAAAGCAACCAACTGTCCTTTCGTCGCACCGCTCAGATCCGCGGTGGCCACTATCAGCTGCTGGCGAACATACTCAAGGTACTGGGTATTCATGCTTTCTCTCCTGAAGCCTGATAGATGCGGACGAAATTCTTCAAAATTCGGTAGTCAACCAGTACGGTGCCACGGTGCCGGCATAGACGCAGCTTTTGCCAGCGGTCGCGGATGCGTTCGATAACGTCACGGCTCATGCGGCCTCCCGTTGTTTTATGAGCGCACGGCGTAGCGCGCTGTAATGGCGCCTGATGCCTTCCAGTTCTTCGATGGTGTATCGGTGGGGGGTGTTGTTGTTTTCGAGCGCCTCGACGCGCTCAGCGCCGATTTTCTCTACCAGAGCGACGCGGTACTGCTGCTGGTTCCCTGACATCTGCACGTTGCAGTGATGGCACTGCTTGTGAATGTTGTCCTCGTTGTAGCGCAGGTGAGATGCTTTACCGCGGGATCGGTAATGCCCGGCCTCCCACTGAACCGTTTCGAACGTGCCGCAGCTGATGCACGGCAGATCGTGGTCACGCTCGCGGATATAGTCGTTAACGACGCGCTGGGTCATGTCTTCCCAGTGTCGGAGAGGTTTCACTGCGGCTTTGCGTTTGCGCCAGGCTGCGCGCTCTTTCTTCGCTTTCGCCTGAGCCTGCTTATCGCGCTTCTTCTCCAGTTCCTGCATGGCAAATTCAGCGCCATGCTCAGGGCAGCACCAACGATGGTTTTCGAATGCCGGGGTGAATTTGGCCCGGCAGATTTTGCACCGGCGCTGAGTACGTTTAAGCATGTGGCCTCCTTGCTCTCAGGCGGAGCCACTTCTTATCGACCAGGCGGGCGGTGTAGTCTTTCAGGGTCGGGATGTCGGAAGGCTTAACTTCGACCTTGCGCTTGCGGCGCGCCGGCACACGGAAGATGCCGCGCTCCATTACTTTGGCGAGAAGGCTGCTCATTAGGCCTCCTGCTTTTGCTGCAGTTGCTGATATTCGCAACCGTGTGGAATGGTGAGAGCCAGACCAAACTGAGCGCACCAGGCCTCTACTTTGGTCAGGAAGATGTGCATTTCGCCGGTATCAAGGTCGGCGGTGTGGCGAGGCTCCCACGTTGTGGTTTTCTCACCGGTGATGAAGTCGGTGTAGGTCACCTCTTCGCAGCCGAGATAGGTTTTTTTGAGATTGCGCTTAACCCACTCAGGAGTTGCGTCGGTACGTCCGGAGTTAATCAGGTATTCGCTGATTTCCGCGTACCACATGTGACTGAGTGCGTTCTGGCTCAGGCTGCGTTTTTCGCGCCACTCTTTGACCTGCAGGCGCAGGCATTTCCCGTCAGAGAGCTGCTCCTGAAGAATCTTGCCTATAGCGCTGAAGTTGCCGCTGTGCAGCTTGATGCCGCATTGAGGGATATTCACGCTTCACCTCCGGAGAGGTCAAACGCTAAATGCAGAAAATCGCCGGTGGCTTTCGCCATCGGTGACAGGGATTGCTGTAAGGTTTTGTGCGCCATGTGTCCCCACTTGGCGCCGGGGTAAAGTTGTCAGTTGTCCAGACTGACGAGGTAATTATCGCCCGTCATGGGGATAAAAGCAAAATGAGCATATACGAGAAAATCGCTATTTCTTGGCGTTCTGCTCTGCCATTTCCAGATAGCGCGGATCGGATGCCCTGGGGAGCTGGATGCTCTGCTCGCGGTAGTAGCGGACGCGCTCCATGAAATACTCGCGCAAATGCTCAGGCTGCTCTCTGGCTACCACCTCTGCGACAACCGGCATGTTCAGGCGCTCTTTGTAGGCGACGCCAGATGCGGCCAGGTCAACGTTAACCTTGTCCTGCTCTTCCTTCGATTTTGCTGCGATATTATGATTTGACATGGTAATTTCAGGGACTTAGCCCCCACAAATTGATACTTCATTCTAATTTATATATCAAACAATCCACAACATCCAAACCATTTACCATACTATTTGAAAATCGGACCTTGCTATTTTCAATAGAAAACGCCCCTTTCATCATTTTATAAATAAAAGCGGATTTACCTTTAGCTTCGATTGATTCAAGTGGTATCGAATGGTATTTATTTGATCTGTTGTCTCTATTTATTTGATTTATAAGACTATAAACAAATGTAGGTCCTCTTTCCTCAAAGTCATTTATTACCAAAATATATTTCCAAGAAAACATTTCGCCATAAAAAAACCACATGGCAGCGGATAAAGCCACACCTTTCTTCTCTAACTCTTTCATTAGAAATTGGCCAGAATTTTCCATAGCGGTCGTCATTGAGTGACCTATTACCAGTGACTTCTTACCCATTTCAAAACTCCAGATTGATTATTCTCAGCTGCCTCGATGAGCTGCTCCGCCATAGCCCGACTGATAGTAGTTTCGTAACGGAGTTGTTCACTCCAGTCCTTCATAACAGTCCAAAATATAAACTGCCCATCCTGGGCAGCTAATTGTCTATGTGATAGTTGTAGACTCGCCACCTGCATGAGCTTTGTCAGATCATGAACATGTGAATCCATTGCTAACTTTTTGTCAGGAAATTGAAATTCTGCTACATTTTTGGCTATACATGCTTTTAGAGCACACTCAACTGCGTATCCGCAGAGGTAGTATGCACCATGATAGAATCCATTCTGTAGCAGGCATTTTGCTTCCGCTAACCTTATCCCAGTTAAAACTTCTAGGTCGGATTTATTCATTTGCAAATATTCTAAATTTTTCCAATAGACACATGATACTCATTGAGTGTAGTTCTTTCCAACAAATTATCAGATACATACAGACAGATGCCGTTTGTCAATTTTTTGGTGCTAGCCGCTATTTGATGTGCAGGCGCGGTTCACCGTCTTTCGGCTCCGGCCATTCGCGCTGCTTGTTTACCGCCAGCTTATCGATCATCGCCTGGGTAATCTGCTCGTCAGTGATACCGGAACGACGTTGCGCATCCCACAGCAGGAATTGCATATCAGCCCATTCGCTCAGGTCGTCAGGGTCGGCAGCTGTTTCCAGCGCTTCTTTGCTGAGGTGTTTCAGTGGGCCAACGGGGCCGACGTTGCCGAAAGTTGCCTGCGACCACTCGGCATGCGCGATGCGTACCTGGTCACGTTCCGGCGCTGGCTGTGGGCTGGCGTAGACTGGCATGACATCATTCTGACCCTTGTTACTTTCATCCGTCAGCGCCCAGAACAGCCTTCCTGCCGGATGCTTGAAGATGTAAGCAACTGGCTCAGAATTCACCAAAGAAATCGGCTGTGGGGTCGTATAGAGCGGGATTGTGTAACCTTCGACAGCATTCCGCGCCCGGTCAGCGGGCCACGCACGAAGATAAAGCCCTGTCGCATGCATGTTCGAAATTTCGTGCTTCTCGGTGAACGCCACCGGCTCGCCGGCCATTGCGGCCAGCGATTGACGAATGAGAGCCTCTAACTGCCGGTCAGTGGCATCACAGCTGCCATCTTCATCAAATTGTGCAACCCATTCTTCCAGCTGCTCTCTGGTTATGGTTGATTTGGTCATTGGTTGGCTCCCCGTGAAATTTTGTGGCCCGGCGCATAGCAGCGCTGGCGGTCTTTGCTGATGCGCCAGCCAGCTTTGCGCGCCTGTTGAGAAATGTCGGTCATATTCCGGCCGATGAAATCAGCCTGCCCCTGCGGATAGATTTTCCCTGACTGACAACCATCACAGTCGCAATACAAATCGGCGCAAAATCCTTCAGTTATTCCCATCACTCAGCCTCCACCTTGATGCCGGCGGCGGTAAGCGCAGCATCGACCTCGTCAGCGTAGTAGTACGTTAATCCGCTCGATGATTTAGCCAACTTGAACGGCTCCGGCAACTTCACGGTGCGGGACTCCAGCTGAGTAATCTGCTGCTGCGCCTTCTCCAGCGCCTCTACCAGCGCGAGGATGTTTACCGGGTTGGCTTCTTTGTTGAATTCATTGAGATCAGTGATATCGATATCAATCTGTTCACCTTCATGCTGAGAGATATCGATAATCTCACCATATGGATATGCTGCGAGCCGTTCATGCGCCCCAATAGCATTCTCTGCTGCCGCTTTCAGGCTCTGCGCCAGTTCGGTGATATCAGTTGTCATGCTGAGACTCCTTGAGCAAGAGAATCGCGGATTTTCACGGTCTCCGCGTTGTATGCGTTGGCATAAGCCATACGGCGCTTATCCATCAGGACGACAAGCCGATATGCGCGAAATGCGTATTTGCGGTCGCCTTCCCGGCCTTGCTCACGGAGGTGGTCACGCAGCATCGTGAAGAAATACGAATGCCCTTCGCCGTCGATATCGTCAGGCCAATCAGTTTCGTTAAGCAGCCAGTCACGCGCTTCTGCGCATTTCTGGCACGTCTTGAAGTTGCTGGCATCGCCATCCTGGACAATAAACGCTTTCTCGTAGGTATCGCCTGGATTGATAGCGCCGTGACATTCACAGCAACGATGTAACTTGCGAGCCTTAACTTGCGATGAAGTATCAAAATTGCTCATTTGTCGCCCCCCTCACGCAGCGAGTCTGCCAGCCACTGCAAATTCATGATCTGCACGCCGATATTGCTGAACTTCTTCTCCAGGTGAGCGATGGCCTTCTCAACTCCGCGCGCCTCGGCTTCGGCTACGATGCGATCGGTGGCGGGGGTTTCAGGCTTAAGTGCGTCAAGAACGGCGTGGATAACCTCTGTTTCGTTTTCAACCCATGACCACTCGGAGGTTTCATTCCAGTCATGATCCATTACTGCGGTTTCCATGAATGCATCGACTGCTTCGGATGGGATTTCCTTCTGGCTAAATACATTCTTCAGCGCCACATTCTCCGTAGCCAGCTTATCCATTTCGATGCTACGACCTTTCCAGCCCTCCCACATTGCAGCCATCATCATGAACCAGACATTCCCGCACCCCACCTTCTTCTCGTTAAAGAACCAGGTTACGAATTCAATGCTCATATCGTTTTGCAGTGCAATCTGTTCGACTTCGTTTTTCATTTTCTTACTCCCGCCAGGCACTGGTTAAAAAGGTTGGTCATTGGGTTTACGCCGCCAGGACGCTGGCGATACTGAACAGATGGATCGCTTTCGGTGACAGCTGTTGTGTCAATCAGGGTGTAGCGGTAGCTCCTGCATTCACCTTCTCGCTTAACCTGGCCGTCTTTGTTCATCTGCCACAGGGAGGAGTTGACCACTGAAGAGTCAAGACCGGTACCGCGGCGGATATCCTGAAAGCTGCAGCCAGGATGCTGGCCGATGAAGTTAATAACGGCTTGTTTGCCCGAGTTCTTTTTCATCAGATAAGCCCTCTCTCTTTCCCGCGCAGGTATTCATCACGCAGCCACTGAGCTGGAGTTAACGCACCGAGCGATGCCGCATTTGGCATGCATCCGAAGCTTTTGCCTTCAGGGTGAAAACCCTGCTGACGGCTGACATGGTTTGTCGGAATGGCTTCCTGGTTGTTCTCCAGAGCCAGTACCGGCGACGGTATTTGTTCTCCGGCGGCGACTTTCAGCGCCCAGTCTTCCAGCTTTTTAGCGGCATATTTCTCGGTTTCTGCCTCGCTGAGCTGGCGCTGGTACATTGCTCGCCGGGTATCGGTAACAACCCAGTACATGACAGGGTGAGACCACGGGAAGCGCTCAGCACCGCCGGTGTGCAGCCCTTTTTCACGGCTGTAACGGTGGAACTCGTTCATCACGTCGACAAGAGTCACTCCCAGCACGGTGCCGCTGTCCTTGCACCACTTGATGAACTGGCCCGGCGATGGCCAGAACGGCGATTCGCTGGCTCTCGCATGTCGCACTCCTGCGGATAACTGCTCGCGGGTGCGGATCCCGTTTTCGGCAAAAGCTGCAATCCACTGGCGCTTCGCTGTCTTCTCTTCGGCGTCGGTGCGCAGATTGGTCTGCGTTGACGCCGGGAAGATCTGCTTCAGCTGACGGAACAGGGAGTCAACCAGCCTTTCAGCTTCGAAATCGAGAAGCCTCTGCGGCTCCGTGCTACCTGCGGCCATTCTGGCCAGCGCATCACCATCGCGATTGCTGATCGCGGTCATAAGCTGAGCGGTCATATGAAGTCCTTCCAGCCTTCAGGGCTGTTCCAGTGTGGGGAATCAGGTTCGCTTCTCTGGCGCCCGGAAAGCGGATTAACTCTCGCGTTCCTGAGCCACACCCGGAATGCCGAGTTCCAGTCTATAAGCTTTGTGCCGCGGGCCTGGTGATAATCACGAAAGTTCAGCAACTCGGTTTCAATGCTGATCCCTTTCTCCGAGGCAATCGCAATGTGATCTGCCGATGGCTTGAAGGCAGGAGGGAAAGGTATTTCCCCGTTGGGTGAAATCCCGATCCGTCGCTTTGCAGCCTCGCTGATAAACTGCCCTCGCGCAGAGAGAGAGTCTGGTTCAGTGACTGGTTCAAAAGAGTGACTGGTTCTGGTGCCATCTGGTGGCATAGGGGGTGTGCCATCAGATGGCATAGGGGGTGCTATTTCATGGCATACCCCTGTGCTTTTTGATGGCATAGGGGTAGCATCAAGGTTCAGATAATACACGTTGGATGTATTACCTTTCCCGTTGTTGACCCCAACGCGATTTTCACGCTTGAGCAGACCCATATCCTCAAGCGCATCAATATGGTTGCGAACAGCGGATTTGCTGCATTCGCACTGATCGGCAATGTGTTGATACGAAGGCCAGCATTCGCCCTTGTCGTTGGCGTTGTCGGCCAGCTTGATAAGAACGAGCTTACGCAGTGAGTTTCCCACTTTGACCCCCATTGCTTTCGCCATAAGTGACATGCTCACGTGCTACCTCCGGATTGTTTACTCTTACAGATTTACCAGGCATAATTACCTCGCAATTACCTCTTCGTTTTTGCACCTGAAAGCCGTTAGTGTTAGCGCACTGCGGCTTTCGCCTTTTACGCACTTCATCAGTCCCACCCTAACGGGCCAGGGCGGCACCGCTCCGCACGCAAACCGATATCTGCCAGCGTTTCTACTGACTGCAGGTAGTGGCGGGAAACTACCACCGCCTCCGGCGGAACAACCTGCAAACCCAGCGCTGATATTTCCTTCGCCATTTCTGCGTAATACCCCTCGCTCTTGCGGCGACTGATTGTCGACTCGCTAACCCCTCGCATTTCCGCAAAAACCTTTTGGCCAATGGACAAAAGCCGGTTTAACAAAATGCCTTCAATCTCAATTGGGTTGAGGATTGGCGGCTCTAACTTTCGGGCTATTGCATTCTCCATCTGTGATACTTCCTCTGGTGTTGATTGGGAGGCCGCTGGTTAGGCGGCCGGAACGCCCTTCGGAGAAGGGAATAGTTTTGGAAGGTCTGGTCTAATTTGATGCGCCTGAACCTCCCCATTAGTAGCATTTACGATGCTGTTTACATGTTCAGGCGAAACCTTTGCCTTGTTGTGGAGCCACTTGTAAACCGCCTGCTGAGAAACATCGCAGGCTTCACCAAGCTTTTTCTGAGAGCCGACAATATTAATTGCGGTTTTAATGGTTGGGTTCATGACAACCTCCGTAGTAAATACAAACAAAGAATAAAACCTTAGTTGTATTTAGTCAACAACCATTTTCGTTTGCCGCTATAAAACCATGGTTGTAAATTGAGAAGATGAAAACGACACTTGCAGAACGATTAAGAGAAGCCAGAAAGGCTGCCAGCATGACCCAGAAGACTCTGGGAGATGCTGTTGGAGTTAGTCAGGCTGCGATCCAGAAGATTGAAACTGGAAGGGCTGCTCAGACCACAAAATTGCTCGATATAGCCAAGGCTTTAAGGGTGAGACCTGAGTGGCTTTCTTCGGGAACTGGCGCCATGAGGGCTGATGGTGAAGATGACAAGAAGCCTTCACACATAAATCATGATGTGTTCAGGGTCGACATTTTGGATCTGGCCGTCAGTGCCGGCCCGGGCATTGTGAATCAGGAGTTCGTGGAGATTCTCCACTCCGTTGAATATGCGCCAGCGGAAGCGCGCCACATGTTCGATGGGCGCAAGGCTGAGAACATCCGGATCATCAACGTCCGGGGCGACAGCATGTCTGGGACGATTGAGCCGGGTGATCTGCTGTTCGTCGACATCAGCGTTAAGAGCTTCGACGGCGACGGGATATACGCCTTCCTGTACGACGACACTGCTCACGTCAAGCGCCTGCAGAAGATGAAGGACAAGCTACTGGTTATCTCAGATAACAAGAGCTATGCAGCCTGGGACCCGATCGAAAAAGACGAGATGAATCGGGTGTTCGTGTTCGGCAAGGTGATCGGCAGCATGCCGCAGACGTACAGGAAGCATGGGTAAAGCCTTAGCACGCAGAGGAAGCATGTCTGATCTGATTATCCCAATACTCATTACTTTGCTGATTATCGGACTGGTGGGGATAGTGCTCAGGCTGGATAAGATCTTCTTCAAGCGGAAGGATGAGCGGGATGACTTTGAGTGAACCAAGGCATTGGCCTGATGAGAAGTTTTGGTAGAGACGAAACTGAGGCTAGTTTTAGTAAGCTTCTATAGTCGGCACATTGCTGGTGATTAGAGATTGAGCCTCTGTAATCGCTCACATGACAATAATATTCAGGATGACATCTATCAGTGGCTAAAAAAGGTGACTTTAAGCCTACTCAGAAAGAGGTTGATCAGGCCATTTCTCGACCTAAAAAAGTAACCTTTAACGGCGTTACTTGGAATGGGAGCGAAGGCCGCACTCCGATCTGGTTTAAGTTGGATCTCAAGGCCTTTGATGATAAAGGCAACCCAATAACAGGCGTAAGATTCATGCTGCATTGGCGTTCGCCTATCGTTGAAGGCGTTGATATCGTTAAGCTTTCTTTTGTTATGTTTTTTCATGATAAGCGAATATATGCGCTCGACCCATACCCAGCGGACAATAAGCCTCACCGCAATCGATCTATAATTAATCATCCTGACTTTGTTGAGGTTGCTCGCGGCCCGCACTACCACATGTACTTCGAAGCGGCTGGTGAGGAGATAGCACTAAAACTCGATACCGACATCAACCCGGATGACTTTTTGGGCTACTGGAATTATTTTTGTCGGACGCTTAATATCACTTATGAAGGCAAACCGCCTTTACCAAATCAAGATAAATCAGGTCAGCTATCATGGGAAATGTAACGTGTTCAACAGTAATATCTAAGCTCGGGTTTGAATGTCACCCAATGAGCGACACGTTGCTGCGCGTTGTAAGCCCATTCACTTACTATGACGATAGCGAGCACATTAGCGTCTTTGTTCAGGAAATGAGTGGACAGTACAGGATAACTGATTACTGCGACACGTTGATGAACATTGAGGCTAGGGGTATCCACCTGACAAAAAAGAAAATTGATTTGATAAGGTCATCGCTCGCATCACAGGGGATCACGTTGAATGATTCTGGCGAGATATCCGCTTGGGCCGATGAGATTTCTGTTGGGCAGGTTACGGCTAGCGTCATAAGAGGTGGACTGCTTGCATCCGCTCAAACCGCAGATTGGTATGCGGAAGTTAAAGATGATAAGTTTGAAAAATGCGTGATTAGTTATCTTAAATCCGTAGGGCTTGGCACAAGGTTGGCCCTAAAAGAGAAGGTTCGGGGCATTAGTGGACATAACATCACCGTTCCAATAACCTTAAAAAACGAGTCTCCACTTGTAGCTCCAAAGCGTGGATTTACAGTAAGTTTATCTAGCAGTAAAGGCTGGAATACTGCGCACTCAACCGTGGGTAAGATAGTAGATTTGAGTCAGGCTGTTCCAGAAATCAGTAACAGATTTGTGATTATTGATAGTGATGGGTTAACTCCTGAGTTACAGCAGTTATCATTGCTTTTCAATGACACGGCTTTAGTGCTTCCTTTCCACAGCAGAGAAACTTGGATTGAATCGCTAGTAGCCTAACCCAGCCCGGCCACCGCGCCGGGTTTTTTATTGCCCCTACTCTTCCCTCAGCATCAGCACATCCAGTGCCAGCTCTACTGCCAGATCTACCTGGTCACCCTGCCACAGCACCTGAATCATCTCTATCAGCGCCTTCTTGATGGCTCGCGCTTCTCAACCAGCAGCTGCATAACCGCTATCCCGATAACCTGCGCAATCTGCGGGTGCATCTCTGCGAAAAACTCATCCTCATTCGACATGGCGCTACCCTCTTTGGCGTTTTTTTGAGCTTACCAGCACGCTTTACAAAAATAAATAACCAATAAAAACAACCAAATAAAACCATTCCAGCCATTTAAACAACTATTGTTGTTGACTACAAAACAACTATGGTTTTAAATTAACTCATCCAAACAACACCGGCAACGCCGGGGTGAAGTCAAAACGTCCCGTTAGCCGCGATAAGGCAAAGGTGAAGAGATGATCCGCGAAGAAGACAAGCCTGCATGGCGTAATTTTTGGTTAAAGGTCGTTCCGTTTTTGGTTGCTGTCCTTTTTTTAGCTTCGCATGCTGGGGTGGAAAATGAGCAAACAAGGCATTCGTTCACTGATTTACTGCCTGCTGATCTGCGGCGTTATCTGGACAGCGTTGATTATCAAAATTCTGCACGTTACGGGGGTGTTCAATGGCTAACTCAATTCCTAACAGCGGACGCGCCGTGATGATGCGTAACGCTAAAACTGGCGCCACCTGGAAGGTTTCACGTGACTACCTGAAAGAAACCTTCTGGTTCGAGCCGCAGGGGAACCTGCGCCACATTCGCAAAGCATTTGAGGCACGCGACCTGCTGCCTAACCTGGTTCCAGCCGGGACGCATTAACCGCGCATATCAGCGCACGAATTTAACTGAGCTATCAGGCAGCCATTACGGTGCCGGGATTCTTACAACCAAATTTCAGGAGCGAGCTATGAACGCATACCGCGCATACGACGCTATCGAAGAACGGAAATGGGCTGAGCAGTCGCTCACCGAAGAGAAGCAAAAGTGGATTGACGATCGGGCGCAGGAAATTATCGACGCCCTGCCGAAAGAGCCGTCAGGCCTGTTCCGCTTCTCTGTGCCGATGGACAAAAGCCCATACGAAGGCCTCCGCAGCGATTCCGCCGGAGAGGCATATAACGATTTCATTTCGGCAGTTGCTTACGCCCAGGCGGAATACGACTGGGATCACCGCACCGGCTGCCCGTTTTAACTTTGGGGAATAGCAATGGCTAACGAACTTGTGATTACAGCCAGCTCTCTTGCTGAGCGAGGCATTGACTGCGCTACCTGGAGCGCTCTCAAGAACAGTATTTATCCTGGCGCCAAGGATGAGTCAGTGATGATGGCGCTGGACTACTGCCGGGCCAGAAACCTCGATCCGCTTCTGAAGCCCGTTCATCTGGTGCCAATGAGCGTTAAGGACTCGAAGTCGGGTAAAAGCGAGTGGCGCGATGTGGTTATGCCGGGCATCGGGCTTTATCGGATTCAGGCCGATCGCTCCGGTGATTACGCTGGCGCAAAAGAACCAGAGTTCGGCCCGGACGTCACTCTGACGCTTACCGGTATTGAGGTGACCGTACCTCAATGGTGCAAGTACACAGTCAGCAAGCGCATGCCGAGCGGGGAGATCGTCGAATTCAGCGCGAAAGAATACTGGGTTGAGAACTATGCCACCGCCGGCCGCGACACTACTGCGCCAAACGCAATGTGGAAAAAGCGCCCTTATGGCCAGCTGGCGAAGTGTGCCGAGGCTCAGGCTCTGCGTAAGGCGTGGCCTGAAATTGGCCAGCAGCCCACTGCCGAAGAGATGGAAGGTAAAACGCTGGAAGTGGATGCGCGTGACGTGACGCCGCGCAGCACGACAGAGGCGCTCCCCCTGGTAGCCAGTGAGGAAACGTTGCAGGCAATTACCGACCTCCTGACGTCCCTGAATAAGGACTGGGAGCAGGACTTCCTGCCTCTGTGCAGCAACATCTTCAAGCGTGACATTTTCCAGGCATCACAACTCACCGAAGAAGAAGCGCAGAAAGGCTTTAGCTTCCTCCAGAAAAAAGCGCAGGTGGCAGCATGACACCAGAAATTATCCTCGAGCGAACTGGCATTGACGTTACCCGCGTTGAACAGGGAGATGAATCCTGGCACCGCTTACGCCTCGGCGTGATCACTGCCTCGGAAGTTCACAACGTCATTTCTAAGCCCAAGTCAGGTAAGAAATGGACTGATATGAAGATGTCCTACTTCCTTACGCTCCTTGCCGAAGTGTGCACCGGCGTGGCGCCGGAAGTTAACGCCAAGGCGCTGGCCTGGGGGAAACAGTATGAGGCCGACGCTCGCACCCTGTTTGAGTTCACCACCGACGTGCAGGTAACTGAATCGCCGATCCTTTTCCGTGACGAAGGTATGCGCACCGCCTGCTCACCAGACGGCCTGTGCAGTGATGGCCGCGGCCTTGAGCTGAAGTGCCCTTTCACCTCTCGCGACTTCATGAAATTCCGGCTTGGCGGCTTCGAGGCTATCAAATCCGCCTACATGGCCCAGGTGCAATTCAGCATGTGGGTAACCGGTAAGGATGCCTGGTATTTCGCGAATTATGACCCTCGCATGAAGCGAGAAGGCATTCACCATGTCGTTGTTGAGCGCGACGACAAATACATGTCCGACTTCAACGAAATGGTGCCGGAGTTCATCAGCAAGATGGATGAATCGCTGAAGGAGATCGGTTTTACCTTCGGGGAGCAGTGGAAATGAAACGCACTCCATTTTACCGCAGGCCCGGAAAAGCAGGGAAATTCTCCGGCCTTCGCGAGCGCGTGATCTGGATGATTCAGACGCGCGGCCGCCCTGTAACCGGCAGCGAAATAGCGGAGAAGTTCGGCGTGACGCTTGTCGAATTTAACCGCGTTGCGAACGGCATAACCAAGGGAGAAGGCCGTATTGCTCAGTTGGTCGCATCGGAAACCTGGCTTAACGAGGACGGAATCTGCGATCGCACCTTTGACCTGATCACAAGGCCAAAGGTCATTACCCCGCAGGGTAAAACTCGCCTGTTCACTAAGCGCTCGATAGCTCAGGCCGCCTCTGGAAACCGCCAGAAATGTATTGATAAAGCGGCCAGGCGCCGCCGGCTTATCGCATCTGGCCTCTATATCGATGAAATGGAGTCAGTCCTATGAACCGCTACTCACTTATCTATGCCGACCCGGCCTGGTCTTACGGGAACCAGATCAGCAATGGCGCCGCCGTCGATCACTACCCCACCATGAGCTTGCTCGATATGAAACGGCTCCCTGTATGGGAGCTCGCCGCGGATAACGCTGTGCTGGCGATGTGGTACACCGGCACCCATAACCAGGAGGCGATCGAGCTGGCCGAGGCCTGGGGCTTTACGGTACGCACGATGAAAGGCTTCACATGGGTGAAGTTGAATCAGCTGGCCGAGTTGCGCATTACCAAGGCTCTGGCAGAGGGCGATGTGACCGATTTTTACGACTTCCTCGCCCTGCTTAATGCCGAGACGCGCATGAACGGCGGCAACCACACCCGCGCCAATACCGAAGACGTGCTGATCGCCACCCGCGGCGCCGGGCTGGAACGCAAGCACGCCGGCATTAAGCAGGTGGTCTACAGCCCGCTCGGCGCGCACAGCGAGAAACCGTGGGAAGTTCGCCACCGACTGGAGCTGCTCTACGGCGACGTGCCACGGATTGAGCTGTTCAGTCGCAGCGCAGCGCCAGGCTGGAGCCACTGGGGAAACCAGTGCGCCACCGCTTCCGTTGAGCTGATCCCCGGCTGCGCCATCGACGTAGTGAAGACGGAGGTAGCATGACGCCAGAAGAAAAAGAAAACGCCCTCCGCGCCCAGGCTCGTCGCTGCGCAGAAGAGATAACCAAAGCGATGAGCGTAAAGCCTAAACCGAAGTGGAACGCTGTATGCCCCCCCATCCTTCGCAAGCACTACGAGAAGGTAAAGCCGATGGGTGTCAGCCTGGTGAAATTTGTCAGTGTTATTGGCCGCATGAATGGGCGGTATGGAGTGGAATCATGAGCAAGTCATTAAACGCGCGTTGCATTCGTCGCTGGGAAGTGGAATTCAAACCTTTCTGCGATTCAAAAGTTAACCCTTACTGGCGCAAGCGTGACCTGCGCGGGTATATCCGCGAAGCGGCTCTTACCACCGCTTACAGCATGGTCGAGAGCATGGCTGAACGTAACGCCAAGGTTGACTATGACGGCGCGCCGAATAGCTGGAGTTATGAGTTTTCTCTCTGGTATCGCTTACGCCGGGAAAAATATCTCAAAGAAGCTCGCGACTACCTAGACGAAGACGCTACCAACGACGAAATCGACGACGAAATTCAGAACGAGCTGGAGGCCTGGAATGACTGAGCGCGGAATGATTTTTAACGCTGAGATGGTACGCGCCATTCTTGCCGGCCGGAAGACGCAGACCCGGAGGATTATGGCACCTCAACCAGAACCATGCCCCCGGGGTGGACACTGGTGGCCAAGCAACGTGTTCAAAACAATGCTTCATGTCGAAGATGAAATGCAGAACGGCAAAGGTTGCTGGGGTGGGCTTGTTGGAGATGCTTGCCCGTTCGGAGACGTCGGCGATCGCATCTGGGTGCGGGAAACATTTCAGGGGCCGTTATTCAATTACGAACAGATGGATGAATACCTCGAAGATAGCTCGAAATTCGAAAAGCCAGAATTCTGCCAGTATGCCGCTGACGGCGGACATAGACCTGAATATCAAGACGCCGACGACAATTTGCGTCATGGATGGCGACCATCTATCCACATGCCTCGCTGGGCCAGCCGCATTCTTCTGGAAATCACCAACGTGCGAGTTGAGCGCCTTAATTCAATGCACGATGTCGATGCTATGCGAGAAGGAATTCAGAACCTGACGACATGTTTACACTCCGATTTCGGCATTCCTGGCGTCGTAAATGCGCAACATCCTGTGCGAGCGTTTCAACTGCTATGGGAATCAATCTACGGCATTGACAGCTGGCACGCTAACCCGTGGGTTTGGGTTATCGAGTTCAAACGCGTTGAAGGCGGTGCAGCATGAGCGCAGAAATCATCGATCAGGCCAACGAGCTGGCAGAGCGCCGGCTGGAAATGACCATCCAGAACATGCGCATCAACCATGCGGCAGTTTCAGCTACTCACTGCCGCGACTGCGGGGAAGAGATACCCGAGCGGCGCCGGGAACTGGTGGCGGGTTGCCAGCGCTGCGCTGACTGTCAGAAAGAATTTGAAGAACGTGGCAAGCACCAGAGGTGATGCATGCAGACAATAATCCAGATCGAGCCAAACGAATGGGTTTCAGAGGACTTGCTGATGGCAGTCACAGGGATGAAACGTGGAACCATTACACGGGCCCGCAAATCATCCTGGATGCTTGGGCGTGAGTATAAGCACGTTTCCCCTGAAGGTGACCCAAAGCCAACCAGCGAATGCATGTACAACCGCAAAGCGGTAGACGCATGGATTCAGGCCCAAAAGCAACCATTGGGTGATCGGGCGGTATGAAAAAGGTAAGCTTACACCGCTCCTGGACGTCAGGAGGGAACAATGAGTAAAGAATCATACCCAACGGGCGTTGAGAACCACGGAAAATCACTCCGCATATGGTTCATTTTTAAAGGTAAGCGTGTCAGGGAAAATCTCGGTGTCCCTGACACCGCTAAAAACAGGAAGGTGGCCGGGGAACTGCGAACGTCAGTTTGTTTCGCTATCCGCATGGGGACCTTTGACTATGCGGCGCAATTCCCCAATTCGCCAAACCTGAAAACTTTCGGCATCTGCAAGAAAGATATCACCGTGAAATTTCTGTCTGAAAAATGGCTGGAGCTGAAACGGCTGGAGATCTGCGCTAATGCTCTGGACCGATATGAATCGGTTGTAAGGAATATGCTGCTGAGGATTGGTGGAAACAAGCTTGCTTCGTCAGTGAACAGGGAAGATCTGTTGTATGTCAGGAAAGATATGTTGTCGGCGGGATCGGTGAAGAACGGTTTGAGTGTGGCGACGGCAAACTATTACATGACCACCATGGCGGGCATGTTTCAGTTTGCCGCTGATAATGGTTATATCCGGGAAAACCCATTTAATGGAATCAGGCCGCTTAAAAGGGCCAGGATAGAACCTGATCCACTCACTCGTGACGAATTTATTCGTTTCATAGATGCCTGCCCGCATCAGCAAACGAAAAACCTGTGGTCCGTTGCGGTTTACACAGGATTACGCCACGGTGAGTTGGTCTCCCTTGCATGGGAAGACATAGATCTGAAAGCTGGAACGATGACCATACGCCGAAATTATACGAAACTCGGTGATTTCACTCCACCAAAAACCGAAGCCGGCACAGACAGGGTCGTGCATCTGATCAAACCAGCCATTGACGCTTTGAGGAACCAGGCGGAAATGACCAGACTGGGAAAGCAGTATCAGATTGAGGTACAACTACGGGAGTATGGCCGAACGGCTATTCATGACTGTACATTTGTGTTCAATCCTCAGCTGGTCAGAAAAAGCAGTAACGTTGGTTATCATTACAAGGTTGATTCAATTGGTGACTCATGGGAGGCGGCGCTGAAACGAGCTGGTTTAAGGCATCGCAAAGCATATCAGTCCAGACACACTTATGCCTGCTGGTCACTGTCAGCCGGGGCCAACCCCAGCTTCATTGCGAGCCAGATGGGGCACACAAGCGCCCAAATGGTTTTCAATGTCTACGGCGCCTGGATGGCCGACAGTAACAGCGATCAGATTGCTATGTTGAACCAGAAATTATCTGACTTTGCCCCATCCATGCCCCAATGCATAGTTATTTGAGAACAATAAGCTTATATATCAACAAGTTAATTAATCACTCTCGTCATATCACCACGATGCTGGGGATGGTGGAAGCGGGCATCGGCATTGCCGCCGTACCCGCGATGTCAATGCCCGCTGGGGAGCATTCCGTTCTCCGCGCCGTGCCGCTCACCGACCCGGTGGTCACCCGCACGGTAGGCCTGATCCGCCTCAGCGGCCGTATTCAGTCCTACGTAGCGGCAGAGCTGGAGAAGCTGATTATTGAACAGTATCCTTCTGGCTGACCGGCGCAGCGGCGGCCACGCTTCGCATACCGGTGGCGTGGATGGTCTCCTGCGCCGCCGGTGAGGCCAGATAGGTCAGCAGCGCCTTTCCTTCCTGCGGGTGGTCGGCGCTGACGGTCACCGCCCCGGCAAAGCGGGTGATGTACTGCAGGTTATCCGGCAGTTCGCCGACGAAGGTTACGCCGGGCACCGGCAGCAGTTCGCTCACCTGCTGAAAACCGATCGCATAACGTCCCTTCGCCACTTCCGAGGCCACCGGAATACGCTCCACCATCTGCGCTTTGCTCTGCATCGCCTCATCAATGCCCAGGCGGTGGAACAGCGTCGAGCTGACATAGCGTCCGCTGGCGCTGTCGGAGTACGCGACCGACGGGGCAGCCAGCAGCGCCGCCCGCAGCTGGTCTGCGCTGCGGATGGCCGGCAGCGGCGCTCCCGCTTTCACCACCACGCCGATGGGCGAGTCGGCCAGCTCCCGGCGGGAATCCGGCTGCGTTCGGCCCGCTTTCTCGAGGTTGGTCAGCGCGTCGCCGACCATAATCACCACGTCCGCGTGTTCGCCCCGCGCCAGGCGGTTAGGGATCGCCTGCGGCGTTTTCCCCATTGACGGGCCGGGGATCACCACGAGATGGTTGCCAGTTTGTTTTTCCCACGCCGGGGCCAGCTTTTCCAGCGCCGCTTTGAAGCCGCCGGAGATCATCACGGTGACCTCAGCGGACAGCGCGCTGCCGCCGGTGGCGGCCAGCAGCAGCGTGGCCAGCAGAGTTCCTGTCGTTTTACGCATCATCCTCTCCCTGATTAACGTGCCGTCTGCAGCGCGACGGCGCTGCGGCGATAGAGGTAGCAGGTGGCCAGCAGACCGCAGACGGCGGCAAAGCTCATCCAGTAGCCAGGGGAGGCTTTATCACCGGTATATTCGATCAGCGCCGTGGAGATCACCGGCGTGAAACCGCCAAACACCGCGGTCGCCAGGCTATAGGCCAGCGAGAAGCCTGCCACGCGCACTTCGGCGGGCATAATTTCGGTCAGCGCCGGGATCATCGCCCCGTTGTACATGCCGTAGATAAACGACAGCCACAGCAGCACGCTCAGCATCATCAAAAAGCTCGGCGCGTTCGCCAGCATGGTCAGCGCAGGCCAGGCAGTAGCCAGCGCCAGCAGCGTCATGGCAATCAGCACCGGTCGGCGGCCAAAGCGGTCGGACAGCGCCCCGCCCACCGGCAGCCAGAAGAAGTTGGAAATCGCCACCAGCAGCGTGACCAGCAGGCTGTCAGAGGCGCTGAGCATCAGCACTTTTTTGCCAAAGGTCGGCGCATAGACGGTGATCAGGTAGAACGCGGTGGTGGTCATCGCCACCATCATCATCCCCGCGATGACCACCTGCCAGTTCGCCAGCAGGGTGGCGAACACCTGGCGCATCGCCAGGTGATGGCGGCGGGCAGTAAACTCCTGGGTCTCCTCCAGCTTACGGCGCAGCACAAAAATGAACGGCACGATCAGGCAGCCAAAAAGGAACGGAATACGCCATCCCCAGTCGCTGATGGCGCTCTGCTCCAGTACGGCGTTGAGGGCAAAGCCCATCGCGGCCGCCACCATGATGGCGACCTGCTGGCTGCCCGACTGCCAGCTGGTGTAAAACCCTTTGCGGCCCGGGGTGGCGATCTCGGCCAGATAGACGGATACCCCGCCCAGTTCAGCGCCGGCGGAGAAGCCCTGCAGCAGACGGCCGATCAGCACCAGCAACGGCGCCCACAGGCCAATGGTCTGGTAAGAGGGGATCAGCACGATCAGGAAGGTGCCGGTGGCCATGATCGACAGGGTCACAATCAGCCCTTTGCGCCGCCCAACCTTGTCGATATAGGCGCCAAGCACGATGGCGCCGATGGGCCGCATCAGAAAGCCGGCGCCAAAGACCGCAAAGGTCATCATCAGCGAGGCGAATTCACTGCTGGCCGGAAAAAAGGTATGTGCGATGTAGGTGGCATAAAACCCGAACAGGAAAAAGTCGAACTGTTCGAGAAAGTTACCGGACGTGACGCGCAGAATGGCGCCGAGCCGATCACGGGTACTCATCAGTGAGGTTGTCGAATGCATGCAGGTCTCCAGTTTGTTATCCACGCGTTGTCGCGCGCCTGTTGCTGAAGACTGAAACAGAACCCGGTATGAAATAAGCGTAATAAACGCATCCATTGATGCAATTTACGCATAAATAACATTTAGCTAATTAACATTACTTTTATATACAATCATTTAACACTTTCTGTACCCTCAGCATCGGTGGTGGAGATGAAAATGTGAGTTTTCCGTTTTGTGACCGAGGCCAGGGTACGCGGTTGCGCCCCCGACGGTATAAGACATGCCCGGTCCGGGACGGTTAACGCGATGCGCAGCGGCGATAGGTTAATAACCCGGATGTGGCCTCAGGGCGCCGGCGCCGTGGCGACGTTCCCCAGCGTCTGCAGCAGGGAGATCAGCCAGCGGGTGGCCTCGCGTTTCCCGCTGCGTTTATGGGCGTAAATCTTGACGTCAAACGGGGGAACCGGAAACGGCAGCGGGAAAATGGTCAGCCGGGCGGCGCGGGCCATCGTCTCCGCCGCCCGCCGGGGCAGCGCCATCATCAGATCGCTCTGCTCAATAATAAAGGGGGCGCTCAGCATCGAGGGCGTTTTCACCGCCACCTGCCGCGAATAGCCCTGCCGCTCCAGCTCGCAGTCCAGCACCCCCTGCCGCTCATTCCACGGGGTTACCACCAGATGACGGGCCGCAAGATAGGCGTCCAGGGTCAGCGCCGTGCGGTCAGCCTGACTGATGACCACATATTCGTCCCGCAGCCAGTTGATCTCCTCAAGATCGGGATGGGCTGGCTCGTCAGGGGTGTTGAACCCGAGAGCCAGGTCGACCTCGCCCGCCAGCAGCTCGGTCAGCGCCGGGCTATGGGGCAGATAACGAAGCTCAAACCGCAGCCCGGGCGCCTCCCGCTGCAGGCGGTGCATCAGCGTCGGAAAGACGCAGAATGCGGTGAAATCGGTGATCGCAATCTGCATGCAGTCGGTGCTGGCGCTCGGCACAAACGCCGCCGGCGGCGTCAGCTCCTGATTGAGAAATTTCAGCGCCGAAGCGATAGAGGGCGCCAGCTGGCTGGCATAGACGCTGGGACACATCCGGTGGCCTTCGCGATAGAACAGCGGGTCGTTGAGGGCGCTGCGCAGCCGGGAAAGCGCATGGCTCAGCGCCGAGGTGCTCATCGCCAGCTCTTCCGCCGCCAGGCGCACCGAGCGGGAGCGATAGACCGCGTCAAAGACCGGCAGCAGGTTGAGGTCAATCCGGCGCAGGACTGGATGCATAATATTCATCATTTGCTGATTTCATTGCACTTAATTCTTTTCACAATACCGCTTATGCTCTGGGTCAGCAATGTTGCTTTCCTTGATACCATTCAGACAGGACGACCCATGAGCATCACGATCCGCCAGGCCACCCCGGACGACGCCACCGCCATTTACGACATGATTTATGAACTCGCGGTCTACGAGAAAGCCCCCGAAGAGGTGGTGACGACGGCAGAGGAGATCAGAGAGACGCTGTTTGCCAGCAGCAGCAAAACTGAGGCGCTGATCTGCGAGGTGGCGGGCAAAGCGGTGGGCTACGCCGTGTTCTTCACCAGCTACTCCACCTGGCTTGGCCGCAATGGCATCTATATGGAAGATCTGTACGTGACCCCCGACTATCGCGGGATCGGCGCCGGGAAAGCGCTACTGAAAACCATCGCGCAATATGCTGTACAGCGTCAGTGCGGGCGTCTGGAGTGGAGCGTGCTCGACTGGAACCAGCCGGCGATTGATTTCTATCTGAGCATTGGCGCGCAGCCGCAGGATGAGTGGGTGCGTTATCGCCTCACGGGCGATGCGCTGCGGGCCTTTGCGGAGTAAAGCGGCTCGCCAGCAGGTCGGCGCCAGGCGTCGACCTGCTGGCCGCGGATCAGGCTTCGACCGCGCTATTCTGCAGCTGCGGACCGGCCAGCGCCAGACGCGCGCCCGCTTCGGTATCGCTGTACTGCTTAAAGTTATCCATAAACAGCTGAGCCAGACTCTCCGCCTTCTCCTGCCACTTATCCGCTGAGCTCCAGCCATTACGCGGATCCAGCACCGCGCTGTCGACTCCCGGAATGCTCTGCGGGATCGCAAGATTGAATACCGGGATGGCCTCATCGCGCAGCGGGCCGGTGGTACCGTTGAGGATTGCGCTAATGATGCTGCGGGTATCGCGCAGCGACAGGCGTTTGCCCTCGCCGTTCCAGCCGGTGTTGACCAGCCAGGCTTCGGCGCCGGATTCCGCCATCTTCGCCGCCAGGACGCTGGCGTACTGGGTCGGGTGAAGCAGCAGGAACGCCGCGCCGTAGCAGGCGGAGAAGGTCGGCGTCGGCTGGGTAATGCCACGCTCGGTGCCCGCCAGCTTCGAGGTGAAGCCCGACAGGAAATGGTACTGCATCTGCTCGGTGGTCAGACGGGAGACCGGCGGCAGGACGCCAAACGCGTCAGCGGCAAGGAAAATGACCTTCGACGGATGGCCTGCGCGGGACACCGGCTTGACGATATTGTCGATATGCGACAGCGGATAGGAGACGCGGGTATTCTCGGTTTTGCTGCCGTCGGCATAATCCACGCTGCCGTCGGCGCGCACCACCACGTTTTCCAGCAGCGCATTGCGGCGGATGGCGCCATAAATCTCCGGCTCCGCCTGCGGGTCGAGATTAATGGTCTTGGCGTAGCAGCCGCCTTCGAAGTTAAATACCCCGTCATCGTCCCAGCCGTGCTCGTCATCGCCAATCAGCTGACGATGCGGGTCGGTGGACAGCGTGGTTTTGCCGGTACCGGAGAGGCCGAAGAACAGCGCGACGTCCCCTGCTTCGCCACGGTTGGCCGAGCAGTGCATCGACGCGATGCCTTTCTGCGGCAGCAGGTAGTTCATGACCGAGAACAGCCCTTTTTTCATTTCGCCGCCGTACCAGGTGCCGCCGATGAGCTGAATACGCTCGCTCAGGTTAAAGGCGACGAAGTTCTCGGAGTTCATGCCCTGCGCCTGCCAGTTGGCATTGGTGCAGCCGGCGCCGTTGAGCACCACGAAGTCTGGCGTAAAGCTGGCCAGCTCGTCGGCGCTCGGCACGATAAACATGTTTTTGACAAAGTGGGCCTGCCACGCCACCTCGGTAACGAAGCGCACGCCAAGGCGGGTGTCCGGGCTGGCGCCGCACCAGGCGTCGATGATGTACAGTTTTTTGCCGCTCAGCTGGCCTGCGACCAGGCTTTTCAGGCTGCGCCACACGTCTGGCGATAATGGCTTATTGTCATTGCGGCCGAGGCCGGAGTCAGCCCACCATACGGTGTCGCGAGTCTGCTCGTCTCTGACGATATATTTATCGCGCGGCGAGCGGCCGGTGAAGATACCGGTATCCACTGCCACAGCGCCAGAGTCGGTCATCACGCCGCGGGCCGCGCCGGTCAGCTCAGGGGAGGTTTCATGTGCAATAAGCAAATCGTAATCAGGGTTGTAAAACAATTCGCCGCTTGCATTAATCCCCAGCTCCTGCAGAGCCATTTTTACTGATTCAATTTGTTGTGACATGGAACTCCTGACAAACTATTTAAGGTAAGAGGCCTGGGTTATTCATTGCTTTCGTCTTCGTCGCCCGCTATTGAATAAGATAATTCCGGGGCAATGAAATAAAGCAATAAATAACCGTGAGTCGCGATTTCATATCGTGCTCATGTAGGGTCGCCGATACGCATTCATAAATCTCAACTTTCCAAAAAATGTTAACACCTGTCGATAATTATGTTAATTGCATAGTTTCTATGCGCTATGCTAAAATTGCATAGCCTTTATTGCGTTTTTGAGGACTGGATCGGTGTTGGCAAATCTGGAAGTTAAATGGCTGTATGATGTGATTGCTCTCGAGGAGTCACGCAGCTTTACCCTGGCGGCCAAAGCCCGCAATATCTCCCAGTCCTCGTTCAGCCGACGCATCCAGTCGCTGGAGGCTTCCCTCGGATTCAGCATCTTCGACCGCAGCGCCAACCCCCTGCAGTTGACCAACCGCGGGAAAATTTTTGTCGGCTATGCGCGAAATATGCTCGACGATATGGATTTTCAGATCAGCCGTATTAAAGGTTTAAATAACACCACGCAAAAAATAAGAATCGACGCCGCCCCTTCGCTGTCGGTGTTATTGCTGCCGGAAATTATCGCCGGTTACACCGACCGTAAAAATAAGACTTTTCATGTTGAATCGATTAACGTCAACGACGCCGTATTTAACCTGAAAGAAGGTAAAAGCGATTTTATCCTCTCCTTCTATAATGAAGAATTAATGAACTATCCGTTTATTAATCATAAAATTTTTGATTCTTACCTACACCTGGTCTCCCCCTGCGACGAACATGGCCGGCCGCTGTTTCATTTACATCGCGGCGTGCTGCCGCTGATGAAATACGCCAACGACAGCTATATGGGGCGCCAGGTGAACCAGGTGATCGACCGCACGCCGGAGATCACCTTCTCCCTCACCTTTGTCTCTTCCATGAGCGAGCTGCTCAAGCGCATGATCCTCAATGGCGACGGCGTGGGCTGGCTGCCGCAGTACTCTATTCAGCGCGAGCTGGACGAAGGCCGACTGACGATCCTCGATGAGAGCCTGTCGCTGCCGATCGGCGCCTGGCTCTACCGCTCCGGCTCGCGGCTTAACCAGGCCGCCGAACGTTTCTGGCAGCACATTAAAACCCGTAACGAAGCGCAGGATTAACTCTCTCAGCCGCTGATCCCCAGATACGCCTTACGCACCTCCGGGTCGTTGAGCAGCGCCTGGCCGCTGCCGCTCAGGCGGATCTGGCCGTTCACCATCACGTAGGCGCGGTCCGACAGGTTGAGGGCATGGCGGGCGTTCTGCTCCACCAGAAACAGCGTCATTCCCTGGGCCGTCAGCTCGCGCAGGATCTGAAATATCTGCTTCACCACCAGCGGCGCCAGACCCAGGCTCGGCTCATCCAGCAGCAGCAGGCGCGGCCGGCTCATCAGCGCCCTGGCGATGGCCAGCATCTGCTGCTCGCCGCCGGAGAGGGTCATCGCCCGCTGTCCCCGCCGCTCTTCCAGCCGGGGGAACAGCTGGTACATCCGGGCCTTGTCCTCGGCCTGATAGCGGTTGCCGATGGCAATGGTCCCCATCAGCAGATTCTCCTCGACGGTCATATCGGGAAAAATGCGCCGCCCTTCCGGGGCTTGGGCGATGCCGTTGCTGGCGATAAAGTGGGTCGATTTCCGGCTGATCGCCTCCCCGCGATAGAAAATCTCCCCGCCGGCAATGCGCGGCTGGCCGAAGACCGACATCAGCAGCGTTGATTTACCGGCGCCGTTGGCGCCGATCAGCGCCACCGTCTCCCCCTCGTTGACGGTGAGGGAGACCTGCTTCAGGGCGTGGATCGGCCCGTAGAAGACATCCACCTCATCAAAGGCAAGCAGTGGCTGGCTCATCGGCGGGTCTCCTCTTCCTCAGCGCCAAGATAGGCGGCAATCACGCTGGCGTTGGCCTGGATCGCCTGCGGCGCGCCGCGGGCGATGACGTCCCCGTGGTCGAGCACGATGATATGATCCGAAATCTCCATCACCATCCCCATATCATGTTCGATCAGTAGCACCGTGATGCCGTGCTGCTGACGCAGAAAGCGGATAATCCGGCTCAGCGCCTGGGTTTCCACCGGGTTGAGTCCGGCCGCCGGCTCATCCAGACAGATCATCTCCGGGCGGGTGCACATGGCGCGGGCGATCTCCAGCCGCCGCTGCTGTCCGTAGGAAAGCGTTCCCGCCAGACGGTTGGCGCAGTCCACCATATCCACCACCTCCAGCCAGTAAAAAGCGCGATCCAGCGCCTGACTCTCCGCCTGCCGATAGCCGCGGGTATTGAGGATCCCGGCCAGCAGATGGCGGTTAACCTGGGTATGCTGGGCCACCAGCAGGTTCTCAATCACCGACATCTCGCGGAACAGGCGAATATTCTGGAAGGTACGCGCCAGGCCGGCGCGGTTCACCAGATGGGTGCCGCCGAACATCTTGTAATAGATCCGCCGCCCCAGCTGCGCCGGGTGGAGAAAATCGTCCGGGTGAAGCTTTTGCCCCAGCACCTGAATGACATCGGTGACCTTTTCCCGCGCCCGCAGCACGATGCTCCCCCCCGTCGCCCGATAAAAGCCGGTCAGGCAGTTAAATACCGTGGTTTTGCCCGCGCCGTTGGGGCCGATCAGGGCGGTGATCGACCCCCGCTCCACCTCCAGATTGACGTCATTCAGCGGTTTGATGCCGCCGAAATGCATCATCAGATGCTCAACGCGTAAGATGCTGTCGGTCATGGCGCGACTCCTTTTCGCCACGCTACCCCGCTGCGGCTGGTGCGCACCAGGCCGCGCGGCCGCCAGATCATCATCATCACCATCAGTACGCCAAACAGCAGCACGCGATATTCGTCAAACCCGCGCAGCAGCTCCGGGGTGACCGTCAGGACAAACGCCGCCAGCACCACCCCCAGGGTGGAGCCCATTCCTCCCAGCACCACAATCGCCAGGATCAGCGCCGACTCAAAAAAGGTGAACGACGTCGGGTTAACAAATCCCTGATAGCTGGCGAAGAACACCCCGGCGATGCCGGCGGTCGACGCGCCGAGCATAAACGCCGAGAGCTTGACCAGCACGTGGTTGAGCCCCATCGCCCGACAGGCGATCTCATCCTCGCGCAGCGCCTCCCAGGCGCGGCCGATGGGCATCCGCGTCAGGCGATGCTTCACCAGCAGCACCAGCATCACCACCAGGCACAGCACGGCGTAGAGAAAGATGAATTTCAGGTTGGGGTTGTAACTGACGTGGAAGAACTCATGGACGGGGATGCCGCCATCCTTAGCCCGGCGGGTAAATTCGAGGCCAAACAGCGTAGGGGACGGCACCGGTACGCCGTTAGGGCCGCCGGTGAAGCTCACCCAGTTGTTGAGCACCAGGCGGATAATTTCGCCAAAGCCGAGGGTGACGATAGCCAGGTAGTCGCCATGCATGCGCAACACCGGAAAGCCGAGCAATGCCCCGGCGAGGGCCGCCATCACCGCCCCCAGCGGCAGCATCGCCCAGAAGCCGAGCCCGAGGTACTGGTAGCCCAGCGCCAGGCCGTAGGCGCCGATGGCGTAAAACGCCACATAGCCCAGATCGAGCAGCCCCGCGAGCCCCACGACGATATTCAGCCCCAGGCCGAGCAGGACGTAGATCAGCCCAAGGATGGCCACGGTCAGCAGATATTTTGTGGCGAGAAACGGAAAGACAATGGCCAGGCCCACCAGCATCGGCATTATCCAGCGCAGCCGCGAGCGGTAGCCCGGCGGCCGGACGTACACCCCGTCATCCGCCCCCTCAAAGCGGGCAATAAAGGCTTTTCCCCGGTGGCTCTGCAGCAGCAGGCTGCGCGCCAGCCTGCCGGCCATCACCACCGCCACCAGAATCGCCACCCGCGCGGGCGCGAGGGTAAAGCCATACCCTTTGAGCACCACGCCGACGATCGGGCCAAAGACAATTAATGCGCAAAGACCGGCCAGCACGCTGTCGATCAGCGCGCTTTTGATTTCCCGCGCAGGCTGGCGCGTCAGTTCACCCATAGAGCCCCCTCAGACCTTGGCCACTAGCGGACGACCCAGCAGCCCCTGCGGGCGAAAAATCAGGATCGCCACCAGCAGCGCAAAGGAAAAAACGTCTTTGTAATCTGAATTCACCATTCCGGCGAACTGGGCTTCGGCCACCCCAAGCAGCAGACCACCCAGCATCGCGCCCGGCAGCGAGCCAATCCCGCCCAACACCGCGGCGGTGAAGGCTTTGATGCCGATAATAAATCCGATGTAGAAGTCGAAGGTGCCGTAGTTCATGGTCACCAGCACCCCGGCCAGGCCGGCCATCGCCGCGCCGATGACAAACACCAGGGAGATCACCCGGTCGGTATTGATGCCAAGGATCGCCGCCATGCGCCGGTCCTGCTGGGTGGCACGGCAGATGCGCCCCAGCCGGGTGTACTGAATAATCCAGGTCAGGATCAGCATCCCCGCCAGCGCCGCGACGAGAATAAACACCTTGGTCCAGGTAATCTGCACCACCCCATCGCCCAACGTCATCCGCAGCGCGCCGCTGAGCAGCGTCGGGATCCCCTGCTGGTTCGGCCCCTGGCTCAGCTGGACATAGTTCTGCAGGATCAGCGACATCCCGATAGCCGAGATCAGCGGCGCCAGCCGCGTCGAGTTGCGCAGCGGCCGGTAGGCGATGCGCTCGATCGCCCAACCGTACACGCCGGTGACCACGATGGTGAACACCAGGGTGGCGAAAATCAGCAGCGGAAAGGAGTGGATCCCGAAGAAAGAGAGCAGCGCCAGGCCGATGGCGCACAGGTAGGCGGAGACCATATACACCTCGCCGTGGGCGAAGTTGATCATGCCGATGATCCCATACACCATGGTGTAGCCGATGGCGATTAAGCCGTACACCGCCCCCAGCGTCAGCCCATTGATCAGTTGTTGTAGAAAAAACGCCGTCATAGCCCCTCCAGCCGCCAGGCCGACAGCCGCCGGGATGGGTACCCGGTCGACCGCCGTCATGTGACGATTCGCAAGTCAAAAGGACAGAACGTCCTCAGGTCGTGGCCGATCAGAGCTGGTGATATTTGCCCTTGTCATCCCACTGATAGACCACGTAGTCGGACACCTTGAGGTCGCCTTTGCCATCCCAGGCTTTCTTGCCCATCACCGTCTCGACGTCGTGGTTCTTCAGCCAGTCGCTGGCTTTGGCGTTATCGGTGCCGACGGCGTTCCAGGCCGCGGCAATAGCCTGAATGGAGGCGTAGGCGTAGAGGGTATAGCCTTCTGGCTCAAAGCCGCTGGCGCGGAACTTCTCGATCACCGCTTTGCCTTCCGGGAGGGTGCGCGGGTCCTGACCAAAGGTCATCAGCACGCCGTTGGTGAACTGCGGCCCGCCGGCGGCCGTCACCAGCTCCTCGGTGACGATACAGTCGCCGGAGAAGAATTTAGCCTGCACTCCCTGCTCGCGCATCTGGCGCACCAGCGGGCCGGCCTCAGGGTGGCAGCCGCCAAAGTAGACCACGTCCGGCTTGAGGGCGCCGATCTTGGTCACCAGGGCGTTAAAGTCTTTTTCACCGCGGGAGAGGCCTTCGTACAACACTTCTTTGGTGCCCCGCTTCGCCAGCGCTGCGCGGGTGGCATCGGCCAGCCCCTGGCCATAGGTGTCTTTATCATGGATGACGGCAATTTTCTTCGCCTTCAGCACGTCCAGCATATAGTTGGCGGCAATCGCCCCCTGCTGATCGTCGCGACCACACATGCGGAAGAGATCCTTCATGCCGCGCTCGGTGATCTGTGGGTTGGTGGAGCCGGGGGTAATGGTCAGAATCCCGGCTTCGTCATACACCTCGGAGGCTGGCATCGTTGAGGAAGAGCAAAAGTGCCCCACCACGGCGGAGACTTTCGCTTCGTCCACCAGCCGGTTAGCCACCGCTACCGCCTGTTTCGGTTCGCACGCGTCATCCCCCTGCACCAGCACAATTTTTTCGCCTTTGATGCCGCCGGCGGCATTGATATCAGCCACCGCCTGCGAGGCCCCTTTCCAGTACTGGGCGCCGTAGGTAGCGTTGGGGCCGGTGAAGGGCCCGGCGACGCCGATCTTCACGTCAGCCTGGGCGTAAAAGGCCATGCTCATACAACCTGCTATCACAACATGAAGCGTCATTGTTTTCAGTTTCAAAGACATTCGGATATTCCTCAGCGATTTAGAGCCTGGCGTCATGGAATGACGCAGAAAATATCACTTACCGTGTGGTGCCGACGCAGGCGCAGCGCCAGGACGGCCAGGGTGGAAGAAGCAAAAATCCCGCCAGGTAGAGAGGGCGCGCCGGAGAGCGGACGCCCCGGTCGGTGCGCACGCGACGGCAACCCGTGCCGCATCCGGCAAGGGCGCATTCCCTTTCAGGTCAGGAGATTGGTTGCCATCACGTGGCGAGCCGGACAACGCGGTATCCGTACCGGCCCGTGAGCTAAACATATATGCAGTTAGCGCTCGCTGCGCGCCAGCGTGGTGCAAAAATGCGAATATGATCAACAGTGGTGATTATTTTGTTGCGGTAATGTGAAGATGATAACAGGAGAGCCCGTTAAGGGCTCCCCTGTGGCCCGGCGGCCGCTCAGAGTTGGCTGGTGAACGTTCGGGAGATCACATCCTGCTGCTGCTCGCGGGTCAGCGCGTTAAAGCGGACCGCATAGCCGGAGACCCTGATCGTCAGATTCGGATACTGCTCCGGATGTTCTATCGCATCGAGCAGCTTTTCCCGGTTCAGCACATTGACGTTGAGATGCTGTCCCCCCTCCACCGTCTCCTCGTGATGGAAGTAGCCGTCCAGCAGCCCCACCAGGTTATTTTCCTGCGCCGACGGCGCTTTGCCGAGGGCCGCCGGCACGATGGAGAAGGTGTACGAGATGCCATCTTTGGCGTAGGTAAACGGCAGTTTCGCCACCGAGGTCAGCGACGCCACCGCCCCTTTGCGATCGCGGCCATGCATCGGATTGGCCCCCGGGGCGAACGGCGTCCCCGCCCGACGTCCGTCCGGCGTGTTGCCGGTTTTCTGCCCGTACACCACGTTGGAGGTGATGGTCAGGATCGACTGGGTCGGCACCGCCTGGCGCCAGGTGGGCAGCGCCTGAATTTTGCGCATAAAGCGCTCCACCAGGTCGCAGGCGATAGCATCGACGCGATCGTCGTTGTTGCCATACTGCGGATAATCCCCCTCAATGACAAAGTCCACCGCCAGCCCGTGATGGTCGCGTACCGGCTTCACCCGGGCGTACTTTATTGCCGACAGCGAATCCGCCGCCACCGACAGGCCGGCGATGCCACAGGCCATCGTGCGGTAAACGTCGCGGTCGTGGAGGGCCATCAGCGCCGCCTCGTAGCTGTATTTATCATGCATGCAGTGGATGATGTTCAGCGCGCTGATGTACTGCACCGCCAGCCAGTCCATAAAGTGGTCGAGGCTGGCCATCACGGTGTCGTAGTCCAGCACCTCATCGCGCAGCGGCGCGGTTTTCGGCCCCACCTGGATCTTCAGTTTCTCATCCATCCCGCCGTTAATGGCGTAGAGCAACGTTTTGGCCAAATTGGCGCGGGCGCCGAAGAACTGCATCTGCTTGCCGATGACCATCGGGCTGACGCAGCAGGCGATGGCGTAGTCGTCGCTGTGGAAATCGCTGCGCATCAGATCGTCGTTCTCATACTGCAGCGACGAGGTGGCGATAGAGACCCGGGCGGCGTATTTTTTAAACGCCACCGGCAGCGCCTGCGACCAGAGCACGGTCAGGTTGGGCTCCGGCGCCGGGCCCATGGTGTGCAGGGTATGCAGATAGCGGAAGGTGGTTTTGCTGACCAGGGTGCGACCATCCAGCCCCATGCCGCCCAGCACTTCCGTCGCCCAGATGGGATCCCCGGAGAACAGCGAATCAAATTCCGGGGTGCGCAGGAAACGCACCATGCGGATCTTCATGATGAAGTGGTCAATCAGCTCCTGGGCCTGCTCCTCATTCAGTAAGCCGGCGCGCAGATCGCGTTCAATATAGATGTCGAGGAAGGTGGCCGTGCGCCCCAGCGACATGGCGCCGCCGTTCTGCGACTTCACTGCCGCCAGGTAGGCGAAGTAGAGCCACTGTACCGCCTCACGGGCAGTGCGCGCCGGGTGGGAAATATCGCAGCCGTAGCGGGCCGCCATCTCCTCCATCTGCAGCAGCGCGCGCCGCTGTTCGGCCAGCTCTTCGCGCAGGCGCAGGGTGGCCTCCAGCGCCTCGCCGCGCTCCAGGGCTGGCTGCAGGTCGGCAAACTGCAGCTCACGTTCGCGGACCAGAAAGCGAATGCCGTACAGCGCCACGCGGCGGTAATCGCCGATGATCCGTCCGCGACCGTAGCCGTCCGGCAGCCCGGTCAGCACCCCGGATTTACGGCAGCGCAGCATATCCGGGGAATAGACGTCAAAAACGCCCTGATTGTGGGTCTTGCGCAGCGCCGTAAACTGATACTCAAAGTCAGGATCCATTTCGCGACCATAGGCCTCGAAGGCGCTTTTGATCATATTGATGCCGCCAAAGGGATGCAGAGCGCGCTTCAGCGGCTGGTCCGTTTGCAGGCCGACGATCTTTTCCAGCGGCTGGTTGATATAGCCCGCCGCGTGGGCGGTGATGGAGGTAGCGACATTGGTGTCGAAATCCACCGGCGCATGGGTGGCGTTCTCGACGCGGATCCCGGCCATCACTTGCTCCCAGAGGGCGGTGGTGGCCGGCGTCGCGTCGGCGAGGAAAGACTCATCGCCCTCGTAAGGGGTGTAGTTATGCTGAATAAAGTCGCGAACGTTAATCTGCGTTTGCCACGCCGTACCGCGAAAGCCCTGCCAGGCGTCGGCGTATTGTGCGTCGTGGGTGTCGATATCTACTTTCATGAACATCGTCTCTCTACAGAATAAAAAAATCAGGCCAGCGCCGCCGCGGTGTGGATCCGGCCTAAGCGGATCGCATCGAGGGCAATCATGCGCTCTTCATTGGTGGGGATAACCGCACAGCGCACCCGGCTGCCGTCGGCGGAGATCAGACGCTCACCGTCCGAATTGGGCTGCTGGTTGCGGGCGGCGTCCATCTCAAGGCCAAAGACCGCCAGCCGCTCGCTTACCAGCCGGCGGATTAGCACCGAGTTTTCGCCAATCCCGCCGGTAAAAATAATGCCGTCGAGACGCTGCAGCGCGGCGGCGTGGCCGGCGATATGGCGGGCGATGCGATGGACGAAGGTTTTGATCGCCAGGCGGGCGCGGGCATGGCCCTCATGCCAGGCCTGCTCCAGCACCCGCAGGTCGGAGGAAAGGCCGGAGATCCCCAGCAGGCCGGAGGCGGTGTTGGCCACCCGCTCCAGGTCACTGAGGGTCTGCCGGGTTTCAGCGGCAATCCACGCCATGGCGCCGAAGTCGACATCGCCGCTGCGGGTGCCCATCATCAGCCCCTCCAGCGGCGTCATCCCCATCGAGGTGTCTACGCTGCGGCCGTTGCGCACTGCGCAGACCGAGGCGCCATTGCCCAGGTGGGCGATCACCAGACCACTCTCCTGCTCCGGCAACCCGAGCAGCGCCAGGGCGCGCCGGGAGACATAGCGGTGCGAGGTGCCGTGGAAGCCATAGCGGCGCACCCCGAGGTTCTGGTAATACTCCCACGGCAGACCATAGAGAAAGGCTTCCGGGGCCAGGGTCTGGTGAAAGCTGGTATCAAAGACCGCCACCTGCATCACCTCCGGGAACAGCCGCTGCGCCGAGGCGATGCCGCTGAGGCTGGCGTAGTTATGCAGGGGGGCCAGGGACGACACCTGGCGAATATTGTCGATAACCTCCTCGCTGATAATGACCGACTCGGTGAAGAGGTCGCCGCCGTGGGCGACGCGGTGGCCAATCAGGGCCACGCTGCCGATGAGGTCGCGTTGGGCTAATGCCCCGGCAATCGCCTGCAGGGCGCCTTCGTAGCCGCGCGGCGCCAGCGCCACCGGTTTGCCGCCGTTAAGCGAGAGAGACGCCTGGTCTGCGTTGATGCCCTCGGCCACGCCGTTGAGCAGGCAGTCGCAGCTGGCGGCGTCCAGCACGGAAAATTTGATCGACGACGAGCCGCAGTTGATCACCAGAACTACCGGAAATTCAGTCATGTTGTACTCCGCGTGGCCTGAGCCGGATTAGAACAGTTTGTAAACGATGTTGAGGATGGTCAGCAGACCAATAGCGGTCACAAAGAGGTTGTCGAGACGGCCACGGTATTTGGCCAGCGAAGGCGCTTTACGAATGGCGTACATCGGCAGCAGACACAGCAGCGAGGCGATAATCGGCGCGCCCATGGCCTCAATCAGGTCGAGGATATTGGGGTTGGCATACGCCACCACCCAGGTCGAGCCCATGATGAACACCATGCTCAGGGTATTGAGCTTGCCGCTGGAGACGCGGGTTTTATCCCCTTTATAGCCGAAGCGCAGGATCAGCCCGTTCAGCCCCTCGAGGGTGCCGAGATAGTGGCCGAAGAACGATTTGAAGATGGCCACCAGGGCGATAATCGACGCGCCATATTCCAGCAGGGTGGCAAAGGTGGATTTAGTGCCCGACATCAAGGCAAAGTGATTCGCCAGATAGGAGAGCACCGGGATATTCTGCGCCTTGGCGTCCGCCATGTTCTGCGGCGAGAGGGTAAACAGGCAGCTGAAGGCGAAGAACATCACCACCGCCACCATCAGCATGCTGGCCCGGGAGATAATCTGCGAACATTTTTGTTCGGTGTACTCCCGGCCAAACTGCGCTTCATACTCTTCGCGTTTGGAGACCACAAACGAGGAGACGATCGGCGAGAAGTTGAAGGAGAACACCATAATGGAGATGCCCAGCCATACTGTCACCAGAATGCCGTCATGACCGGTTAAGGCGATATCGCTGAGGTTCACCTGGTCAATCACCGCGCTATTCCAGTAAGGGATCAGAGACAGGGAGATCACCACCAGGCTGGCGATAAACGGCCACACCAGATAGCTCATCACCTTGACCATCAGGTCTTTACCAAACCAGATGACAAACGCCATCAGCAGCAGCAGGAGCAGCGCCACCACCCCGCGGTTGAGGGCCGGCATCTGTAGCTGGTTCTCCCAGAAGGTCATGAAGGTATTGGTGATCGTGACGCCATAAATCCACAGCAGCGGGCAGATGGCGAAGAAGTACAGAAAGGTGATCACCACCCCGCCGGTTTTGCCAAAATGCTCTTCCACCGTTTCGGTGATATTGCCGGAGGGGTTAGCCCCCGACAGGCACAGCCGCGCCAGCGCCCGATGGCAATAGAAGGCAATGGGATAGGCCAGCACCAGCATCACCAGGATCGGGATCAGCCCGCCGAAGCCGGCGCGGATGGGGAAAAACAGTACCCCGGCGCCGATAGCGGTGCCAAACAGGCCCAGGGTCCAGGTGGTGTCAGATTTACGCCAGGACGAAAGGCTTGTCTGGCTGGATGCAATGCTCTCAGTCGTACTCATATCCTGTCCTCACTTCTGTATTGAATTAAGCGTCAACAAAACCCGTAATTTGCGAGACCCGCGAGAGATCGATATTGCCGCCGGAAATCAGGCTGACCGTTTTGCGGTTCTGGATATAGCTGTCTAATTTGCCGCTTAATAACGCGGCGCAGGCCAAGGCCCCGGCCCCTTCGGTGATCACTTTATTGCGCTGAATTAAGGCGACCATGCTCTGGCGAATGTCGTCCTCACTGACGAGGACGATGTCATCCACCAGCTGGCGGGCGATTTCATAGGTCAGTTTCCCCGGGCGGGCGACATCGCAGCCATCGGCTAAAGTGCCGGCGTGGCGATGGCTGGTGATCTCTACGGCGTACCAGGAGGCGGCCATACCGTGAACATTCTCCGACTGCACGCCGATAATACGGATCGTCGGGTTAATGGATTTAATCGCAATCGCGATGCCGGCAATTAAGCCACCGCCGCCAATCGGCACGATGACATTATCCACGTCATACAGATCTTCTAATATTTCGAGACCGATGGTGCCCTGCCCGGCAATAACCTGCGGGTCGTCATAGGGGGGAATAAAAATACGGCCTTCAAGTTCAACAATATCGCTGGCTTTGGCGAGGGTATCGTTAAAATTATCGCCATGCAGCACCACCTCCGCCGAATAATCGCAGGTGGCGGCGACTTTCGATTTCGGCGCCCCTTTCGGCATCACCACTTTCCCGTCAATGCCGAGCATGGCGCAGGAGAGCGAGACGCCCTGGGCGTGGTTGCCCGCTGAGCAGGCCACCACCCCTTTGCGTTTTTCCGCCGCGGTTAACCCGCTGAGCTTATTAAAGGCGCCGCGAATTTTAAATGAGCCCGTGCGCTGCATATTTTCGAATTTAAGAAATATTTCCCCCTTGCAGCGTTCGCTAAAATAATTCGAGCGCGGCATACCCGTTTTATATATCTTTCCTGCCAGGCGTTGTTTCGCTTCGAGAATATCGTTAATCGATACCGGAAGATCGTAGGTAATATGCATGATGGCCTCTGTTTCTTAAGATAAAGTCAATAACCGGGCGTCATCCTGCTGATAACAGCGAGGATGGGTGTTGGGTTATTTAATAACTATCAGTCAGGCAATTTCTATTGGCTGCCAGTGGCGGTTGCCCTGCCCCGATGAATACTGTTTCGCCATCTCCACCAGCGACGCCGCCGCGGTTTTCAGCCGGTAATTTTTCGACCACACCGCCGCATAGCGCGCCACCGGCAAGGCCTCTTTAATGGGGATGGTGACAAACTGGCTCGAGCCGAACGGCGTGGTCATGTCGCAGGGAATGACCGTCAGAAAATCGGCATTGAGCACCAGGTTATAGATCGTCACCACCGAATCGGTATTGACGATATTTTCGCGGCGGATGCCGCTGCGCTGCAGGGTGGTCAGCAGTTCGCTGTAGTAACCCATATTGGTCTCCGGCAGCACCCACTGCTCGTGCTGGAGCGAGGCCAGGCGGACGGTGCCGTTGCCGATCCGCGCCCGGTTCGCCACCAACACAAACTCAGACTCAAACAGCGGCTCGACGTGCAGGTCCTGCAGCTTCATCTCATCGCTCAGCGTCCCGATGGCGAAGTCGAGGCGGCCGTCGCGGATTGCCGGCAAAAAGGCGGAGAGCTGCGCCTCATACATTGAGACCCGCGCCTTGGGGAAGGTCATTTTGAACTGATGCACCATCTCCGACATAAAGGTAAACCCCACCAGCGAGGGGAAACCAAAGGAGACATCCACTACCGTGCTGTTGGTCAGGGCATTCATTTCATTGACCATATTTTTCATTTCACGGGTGATTGTCTCTGACCAGTTAAGAAATACCTGCCCGGCCTCGGTGAGCGAGACGCCGGTATTTCGCCGAACGATTAACTCGCTGCCAAAATAGCTTTCCATGTCGCCAATGATTTTACTGACCGCCGGCTGAGTGAGTCCTAACGCTTTTGCTCCAGCCCCGATTGACCCGCTGCGGATCACTTCCTGGAAAACCACCAGATGCTGAGTTTTAGGCAGAGAAAAAGTATTCATCACGTCTCGCTTTCATTCCTTTGTTGACGGCGGAAAGTGTAACAAATCGCGATCACCGGGTTATGTGAGAGCTCTCACAAAGGCTCCGCCGCGGCGGATGAGCAAGAGTCACAAGTCAGAATAAATAAATTAAAATCAATACATTAAAAGCATCATGAACGCTATTTGCACGTCTTTTGCCGTGCCCGAATGCGGGGATAAAAATAATTGATGGCAATAACATCGACGGCAAAATGGCGATAAAAAATACGCCTTTTGCACGCTATTTGACCAACACTGTCAGGGTGAAAAGAAAGCCGAAAATTAAATTAATGCTGTAAAGAATAAAAAGCAGACGTAATCAACGCCCTTATTTAGCGACAAGTCGGTTTGGCATCACATTTTATCTGCGGCGAGCGGGAAAAGGGCACAGGCAATATTTACATCAAAGAAACATTATATTCACAATCTGGTTTTTCTTGTGCGGCGGACGGTGCGGCTTTTTCCGCCCTATCGCAGGCGGTCATACTTTGATTAAAATCAACCCTGGTAATTTATCTTTTACGGTGGCCGCTTGAGAGTCATTTGTGTTGCCGATCACAAATCCATAAAACAACCTTCCGGCTTTTCTTCCACCGCAACTGATTAACCAGCTTTTCACTATGCAAATGCAAATAACGTATTTGCCCTCCCCGCAGGCGCTCTGTAGTTTGAGCCAGGATCCCGGCGCTACTTTATCCGGGTCAGGACTTTATTATTCAGAGTGTTGAATTCCACCATGATTAAATTAACGCATCTTTGCAAAACCTATCCAGGCAACGCCCAGCCGGCCATTCGCGACCTCAGTCTGGATATTGATCATGGCGAATTCTGCACCTTCGTCGGCCCGAGCGGCTGCGGAAAAACGACTATCCTGCGCATGATTAATCAGCTGGATATTCCCGACAGCGGCGACGTCTATATTCAGGGCGTCCGCCTCGCTGACGCTGATATTATCCAGGTCCGCCGCCAGATCGGCTTCGTGATGCAAAGCGCCGCGCTCTTTCCCCATCGTACCGTGGCGCAAAATATCGCCACCGTACCGCGGCTGGCGGGCTGGAGCAAAGCGCGGATCCGCGCGCGCATTGACGAACTGGTGGCGCTGATGTCGCTCGACAGCCATCTGCTGCACCGCTATCCGCATCAGCTCTCCGGCGGCCAGCAGGGACGCGTAGCCATCGCCCGCGCCATCGCCGCCGATCCGCCGATTTTACTGATGGATGAGCCCTTCGCCGCCATCGACCCGGTGGTCCGTGAACGCCTCCAGGACGAGCTGTTGCTGTTGCAGCAGCGGCTGCAGAAAACCATTGTACTGGTGACCCACGACATCAATGAAGCGATCCGTCTCGGCGATAAAATCGCCATTTTCCAGGAAGGCGGCGTGCTGACGCAGTTTGATACCCCCGACCGTATTCTGGCCCACCCGGCAAGCGAGTTCGTGCGCCGCTTTATTGGCCCGGAACCCAATCTGAAGCGGCTGGGCATGATACAGGTCGGCCAGCTGCCGCGTCACGATGTCCCCTTGCTCGACGAAGCGCTAACGCCGCTCGCCAGCGCCCATCCACCGCTGGCGAGCCCGCTGCGCCTGGTGCTTGACCGCCAGCGACGCCCGCTGCACTGGTTTGATCCGCAGCGGGGTCTCACCCTGCCGGTGGAGCGCCCGCTCGCCAGCAGCCACAGCCTGCGTTTTGCCTATAGCGCGCTGCTCGACGTGGCGACCGGCGTGCTGGTGCATGTGGATGGCGAAGGACAATACCAGGGGGCGGTGTCTCACGCCCTGCTGCAGCAAGTGCTCGACGGCGCGGTGGGGGTGAGACCTCATGATTGACTGGGGCTGGGTTATCGATAACCGCGCGATGATCGGCGATCTCCTCTGGCAGCATGCGCGGATGGTCCTGCTGGCGCTACTTTTCGGCTCCCTGCTCACCGGCGGCCTGTTAGCCATTACCCTGCGCTGGCCCGCGACGGCGCAGCCGCTCATCACCCTTTGCGGCGTGCTGTTTACCATTCCTTCGCTGGCGCTCTTTATTTTATTACTGCCGTTTACCGGGCTGTCGCTGACTACCTCGCTGATTGGCCTGACGCTGTACTCGTTGCTGATCCTGTTGCGCAACATGCTGGCCGGCATAGAAAAGCTGCCACAGGCGGCGCTGGAGTCGGCGCGGGCGCTCGGCTACACCCGGGGATTCCGCTTCTTCGATATCGAGCTGTGGCTGCTGCTGCCCTCCTTGTTTGCCGGGCTGCGCATTGCCTCGGTAACGCTGGTCGGCCTGGTCACCGTCACCGCGCTGATCGGCCAGGGCGGGCTGGGACAGCTGCTGCTGGCGGGTTTTAATCAGGACTTTCTGACGCCGATTATCGTCAGCCTGGTCCTGAGCCTGCTGCTGTCGCTGGTCTTTGACGGGCTGATCGCCCGTCTCGGCGACTGGCTAACGCCGTGGACGAAATGATGACACTGCTTCTCGCCACCTTTCACTGGTTGACCCAGCCGGAGCACTGGCTGGGCGACGAGGGCATCCTGCTGCGCCTGGGCCAACACCTTTATTACGTGCTGGTCAGCATGGCCGTGGCCTGCGCCATTGCCCTGCCGCTTGGTATCGCCCTGGGCTACTGGCGCAAAGGCGCCTTCGTGGTGATCAACCTGTTTAATCTTGGCCGCGCCATCCCTTCGTTAGGGCTGATTTTATTATGCATCATCGTTTTTGGCTTTAACGATATCCCGGTGCTGGCGGCGCTTATCGCGCTTTCTATTCCGCCGATTCTCACTAACACCTGGGTGGGGATTTATCACGCCGACCGCCCGCTGTGCGATGCGGCCATCGCGCTGGGCATGACCCCCTGGCAAAGCCTGTGGCAGGTGCGGATCCCGCTGGCGGCGCCGCTGATCCTCGCCGGAGTGCGCACCGCGCTGGTTCAGCTTATCGCCACGGCGGTGGTCGCAGCCTATGCCGGTCTGGGCGGGTTGGGACGATTTCTGATCGACGGACTCGGGCAACGGGATATCCCGCAGGTGATCGGCGGCTCGCTGGTGGTTTCCCTGCTGGCGATAGGCGGCGAACTGCTTTTCGCCCGCTGCGCCGGCCGCCTGGTTCATCGCCGTATTGCCGCGCCTTATTAGCGTGACACTGACATGACCCCAGCGCCTGGCGCTGATTAACCTGAAAACAAAAGAGGTATTATGAAGCAATTATTTGGCAAGGCCGTCACCGCCCGTCGATTTCGTCTCTCGTTGCTGGCCGCCGGGCTGTTCAGCCTGAGCGTTTACACCTATGCCGCCAGCGTCACGGTGGGCGGGGCCAACTTTACCGAAAGTTCCATTCTCGCCAACATCTACGCCAGCGCGCTAAAGAAAAATCATATCGAGGCCAACACCCGTCTCAACCTCGGCAACCGGGAAATTATTATTCCGGCGCTGCAGAGCGGTGAGATCGATATCGTTCCGGAATATCTTGGCGCCCTGCTCAATTTCTATAACGGCAAAACCGAGGCCACCAGCCAGCAGGACGTCAGCGCTGAGTTGGCTCAGGTCCTGCCTGCCGATTTCACTCTGTTGAACCCGGCCCCGGCCACCTCGATCACCGCCTGGGCGGTACGTGCCGAGACCGCGGAGAAATACCATCTGCGCACCCTCTCCGACCTGAAGCCCGTCGCCCCGCAGCTGGTGATCGGCGGACCGCCGGAGCTGGCGGTACGCGCCCTGGGCCTGCCGGGGCTGAAACGCGTCTATGGTCTTGAGTTCAAAGCGGTGAAATCGCTGGACATGGGCGGGCCGCTGACCCGGCTGGCGCTCAATTCGGGCAAAATCGATGTCGCGACGGTCGTCTCCACCCAGGGCAATCTGGCGAAGGAGAAATGGGTGGTTCTGGAAGATGATAAACATGAGCAACCGAGTCAGAACGTGGTGCCGCTGGTGCGCAAAGCCAGTCTGACGCCGGAGATCGGCGCCGTGCTCAATGAGGTCTCCGGCAAACTGGACAATGCCACGCTGATTGCCCTCAACCAGCAGGTAGATCTTCAGCATAAAGATCCAGCGGCCGTCGCCGACCAGTGGGTTAATGCCAACCTATCCCAACACTGACCTTCACTCCGCCACGGATGGCGTTCAGCCGCGAGTCCACGCTATGTCTACCCGACACATGATCCTGAACCTGTTCTTTTATAACCCACAGGGGGATTACCGTTTCTCCTGGCGTCACCCTGACGCGCCTGAAGCGGACATATTTACCCTCAACTATTACGCCAGTCTGGCGCGCAAGGCCGAAGCGGCGACCCTCGACGCTATCTTTGTCGCCGACCATATCGCGGTGTGGGATACGGTGCCCAGCGGCCTGACCCACTACGCCAACGCCCGGCTTGAACCCCTGACGCTGCTCTCCGCCCTCGCCGCGGTGACGGAGCATATCGGCCTGATGGCCACCGCGTCCACCTCCTATAACGAACCCTATAACCTGGCTCGCTACTTTGCCTCGCTGGATTTGCTCAGCAATGGCCGGGCAAGCTGGAATGTGGTCACGTCGTGGCTGGAAGAAGAAGCAGCAAACTTCGGTCTGGAGCAGCTTCCCCGCCACGGCACGCGCTACCAGCGGGCCAATGAATTCATCGACGTGGTCACTCGCCTGTGGGATTCCTGGGAAGATGGCGCGGCGATCTTCGATAAAGCGCGCGGATTATTTGCCGATGCCGACAAGGTGCATCATCTCGAGTATCAGGGCGAGTACTTTCGCGTGCGCGGCCCGCTCAACGTCCCTCGCCCGCCGCAGGGCCATCCACTGCTGGTGCAGGCCGGCTCTTCGGAAGCAGGGAAAGCGCTGGCCGCCGCCTGGTCCGATATGCACTTCGTGTTTATTCACTCGATCGCCGAGGGGCTGGCCTATCGCGAAGAGATGAATCAACGGCTGCGCCAGCACGGGCGCGATCCGGCCCATTTCAAAATCATCGCTGGGGTCCTGCCGGTGGTGGTGAACTCCGACGAGGAGAAGGCGGCCCGCCAGCAGCTTAACGAACAGCTGATGAGCGACCAGATGGCTATCGATCTGCTCTCCTCTTATCTTCGAATGGATCTCAGCGCCCTGCCGAGGGACCAGCCCCTGCCGCCGCTCCCTGATGAAGAGAGCTTTGACGGCATCCGTACCGCGCTGAAGCTTATCCGCCAGTACGATCCGCGGCTCACTCTGCTGGAGTTGGGGAAGTTGTTATTACAGAGTTCTGATAGCTGGCTGCTGCTGGGCAGCGCCGAGGAGATTGCCGCCACCTTAACGGAGACCTGGCAGGCGGGCGCCGCCGATGGGTTCAACCTGATGTTCCCGCTGCTGCCGGGAGACTTTGACCGCTTTGTTGACCAGGTGGTGCCGCTTCTGCAGCGTAACGGCGTCATGCGTGACCGCTATCCGCCCGGCACCCTGCGTGAAAAGCTCGGTCTGCCGGCGGTGGCAAACCGCTTCACCGCCCCTTCCCGCCCCGCGTTACCGCCGACGCCGTAGTCTGCCATGACCCGCCCCGGCGCAGATCGCTGGCCGGGACATTTTACCTATAGCTGGCTGACTCCCTGCGCCGCGGCCTCATCCCGCCACGCCAGCAGCGGAGCATAGGCCTCCCGCGACATATCGCTATAGCCGCAGATCAGCAAGGCGTCGCACAGGGAACGATAGCGCGCATCGCTCACTAACTGCTGGAGCGCCTCGCGCAGGCTGTTCAGCGTCGAAGCCGGGGTGGCGCTGGCAGTGATCAGCGGCAGCCCTGGCGCGTCCGGGCTCCAGCCGATCGCCACCAGTCCTGCCAGGGCCTGCGGTTGATGTCGCTGCAGCAGAGCGTAGGTCACACAGTCGATGGCGGCGATATCGGCGTTTTCCTGCTGCAGCTCGCGCAACGATTGCCGATGGCTGCCGCTAAACACCACAGCCGAAAAAAATCGCCCCTCCCGCGAGAGCGGCGCGACCATTTTGCGCAGCACGTTGTAGCCGGACTGCGAGTGCTCGGCATTGCACACGGCCCGGCGGCCAAAAAAGTCAGCCAGCATCCGGTGACTATCCGCTTCGCGGACCACCAGCAGGCTGCGGTAACGGCGCCCTTCGCAACCGGGCGCGGCGTAGTGGAAGCAGCCCACCGTCTGCACCTCCGGCAGCTGGGTCACCAGCGGATAGCCACAGGTCTGACTCAGCAACAGCCTCGGCTGACGCCAGTGGGCCAGCAGATCCTCGGGGTCATCCGCCGGCGGGTCCCCCGCCACCATCACGCCGCGTTCGGCCAGCAGCGACTGTACCGCCTGCCACAGAGCCTGGGTCTGTTGACGGTGGATGGCATACATCGGAAAGGTCATGCGTTCAGCCATGTTCTCCTCCCGCCTGCGCCTGCTCGCCAAAGCCCGGATGGGCGTTCACCGCCACCGCCCGGCGGCTAAAATGGCGTCGCCACTCACCGTACCCACGCACCAGGAACCCCTGATTACGCTGCAGATAGGCCGTCTGGCGATGCAGATACAGCTGACGTAAAGCGTACCAGGGAACCCCTGGCAGGTCATGATGCACCGCATGGTAGTTGAGATTGAGGAACAGCACTCGCCAGGGGAGCCCGGCCTCGTTGATCACCGAGCGGGCCAGCGGGTCATCCGCGGCCCGGTGTTCGAGAAAAGAGCGCACTTTGGTCAGGGCCAGCGCCGGGTAGCTCACCGCCAGCACAAACCACAGCGGGGATAAACCCTGCGCCGCCATCCAGGCCAGCAGGCCCGTCAGCAGCAACAGATGCAGGCTCCACATGGCGATGGCGCGGCGGTCGCCCTCGCGGAAAGCCCGCAGCGCGCTGCGCAGGGTGTGAACGATATCCATCAGCGGCGCCAGCAGCAGACGCCCCCAGAAGGTATTGCGCAGGTGGATAAGGCGGCGTTGCCAGGCTGAGAAGCGCTGCCAGCTTTCCGCGGTCACGTAGTACGATTCGGGATCATCCTCGGGGTGCGTCAGCAGATGGTTGCGATGGTGCGCCAGATGGCTGTCGCGATAGACGCCATAGGGATACCAGACCGCCAGCGGCAGCGTCCCCAGCAGCTGGTTAAACCATGCCAGCCGGGTGGGATGCCCATGGATCAGCTCATGCTGTAAGGACATATACCAGGCGGTAAACCAGATCAGCAGCAGCGTGGCCGGAAACAGGCCCAGCGTCCGCCAGCCCGCCACGCAGGCAAACCAGCCGCCGTAAACCGTCACCAACAGCAGCCAGGTCGGCAGCTCGCTGCGCCACAGCCAGCTGCGCGCCAGCTGGCGGATCAGGATGCGCTGTTGGTCATCCACATAGACAGCCGTCTTCTTTTCCGTCACTTCCGATACCTTGCCGTGTTGCCTCATTCCCTCCGAAGATGTGAGATAACACGTTAAATAACAAAGTATTTAATTTACTTAGCTTTGCCAAAAAGCGCGTTTGTATTGAGCACGGCAAAAAATACCGTCCATGGCGCAACAGGCTGGCGGCGTTTAAACAGATCCATTGCCCGGCGGCGCTGCGCTTGCCGGGCCTACGGGATGCCCCCCCGGTCCATCCAGGCCGGTGCAGGCGCAGCCCCGCCGGACAAAAACAGTAGAGTCGCTTTTGTGCCGGGCGGCGACGGCACCTTGCCCGGCCGACGATCCGTGCGACCTGTCGTTAATTAATTCACCATTCTTGTTGAAACTCGCTGTTGGCAGCCTCGACACCGCTGTAACTTTACCGCCAGGTCGAGGACACTTAAGGGCTCCATTGCCTTATCCATCTTCGCGTCGAGGTTAGTTGTAGCGCATCAAAGAAACTACTCCTCTTCCCGCTCTGCTGGCGTCCAGGCCGGCAGAGTCTGGAAGGTGTGCAACAGCCCCTCGGACCACGCCTTGCGGATGCGGTTGAAGTAGGGATCGCTGTCGGTGATGCGATGCTGCCCGGCGCTGCTCAGGCTGCCGCTGCGGTAGAGCAGCGTATCCAGCGGCAGGCCAACGGACAGATTACTGCGCAGCGTCGAGTCAATGGAGATCAAGGCGCAGCACATCGCCTGCTCCAGCGGCGTATCGATGGTCAGCACCCGATCGATGATCGGCTTGCCGTACTTGCTTTCGCCAATCTGGAAATAAGGCGTGTCGCGGGTGGCTTCAATAAAGTTGCCCTCCGGATAAATATGGAACAGACGATGGGTTTCGCCGGCGATCTGGCCGCCAAGCAACAGGTTGCAGTTGAAGTTAGTATTACTGCAGTTTTGCTGGTTGCTGCTGTCGCGCTGGATCACCTCCAGCAGCGTTTTACCGATCAGCATGGCGGCGTCGTAGAGGGAAGTCACCTGCATCAGGTTCGGCTCCTGCTGGGTACGGATCCGCGCGCTGAGCAGGCTTATCACGCTCTGGGTGGTGGCCAGGTTGCCGGCGGATTGCAGCACCAGCACCCGTTCCCCTTCCTGATGGAAAACGTGCAGCTTTTTAAAAGTGGCAATATGGTCGACGCCCGCGTTGGTGCGGGAGTCGGAAGCAAACACCAGTCCATCCGCCAGGCACATGGCCACACAGTAGGTCATTGCGGTTATTCCCGTATTATTGCTGCTGCGCCTGCTGGCTGTGTTCGCGCACTTCAGCGTTGGTTAACATAATCTCCCCGCCGCCGCCCAGCCGGGTGCCCCGTACCGGGCAGGCGTCGAGATAATCCAGCCCAGTCGCCAGCCGCAGATGCTGATTCAGGCGACGGGTATTATTGGTGATATCAAACGACAGCCAACGGCCGTCGAGCCACACTTCCGCCCAGGCATGCATCGCGACATGCTGGGCGTTATCGCTGTAGACATAGCCGCTGACGTAGCGCGCCGGGATCTCCAGCGCCCGGCAGCAGGCGAGAAAAACATGGGTATGATCCTGGCACACGCCCTTCGCCCGGGCGAAGGCGTCGGCAGCGGAGTCCTGGACCTGTGTCGCGCCGGGGGAGTATGGCATTCTTAACAGCAGATCCGCCATCAGTTGATTCAAACTCTCTTCCGCCGCATCGGGACGATAGAGGCGCTGGGCGAACTCACGGATCGCCGTATCGGCGCGGGTCAGCGGCGTACTGCGCAGAAAAACCAGCGGCGACAGCAGCTCGGCCTCTTCATCACACGTCTCTTCCCCCTCGTCGGCGATATCGACAATCCCGCTGGCGCGGATGGTGATCTCTTTATGCGGGTTATCCAGCGTCAGCACATGCAGCACATTACCCCAGCCGTCGGTAGTGGTCACCGCCGCGCCGTCCGGCAGGGTCAGCGTCCAGGCGGTGATCGTCTGCCGTCCGGTGCTGCGCGGGGTCAGGCGCAGATACTGGGTGGAAAACTTCACTTCTTCATCGTAGCCATAGCGGGTGAGATGATCGATGACCAGTTTCATAAGGCCTCCAGATAGGTTTGTCTGATGCTGTCGGACAGGGCGTTAATTCTCGCCAGCAGTCCGTTAAGCGTGGTCTGCAGGTCCGCCTGCGCCAGGTCGTCACGGGTGCTGAAGCGCAGGTCAACGTTGAGCTGATGGGCGAGGCGCAGCGGCTGATAAGAGCGATCGTTGGCGATCTTCTCCAGTTCGCCCACCAGGTCGGCAATGCTGGCGCGCAGCGAACGTGGAATATCGTTACGCAGGATCAGCAGCTCCATCACCGTTTCGCGACTGACCGGCTGGCGGTAGAGGCTGTTGTAAGCTTCGCGGGCGCTGACCGCATTGAGCAGGGTATCCAGCCGGTAGTATTCGCGCACCGGGTCCGGATCGTTGGTCAGCTGTTGATCCTTAATTAGCAGCAGCTGGGTGGTGGCGAACGCGCGCTCGATCAGCGTGCCGATACCGATAAAACTCAGGGCGTCGTTGCGCAGCAGCGTGCCTATCACCGCTCCGCGAAACAGATGCACCCGCTCTTTCACCCACTCGAAAAAGCCGTCGCTCCCCAGTTCGCCCAGCCCCTGCTGGCGGAGGGTCCGCAGTTCGATGCGGGTGGCATTGATGCTCTCCCACACTTCGGCCGACAGACTGCCGCGCACCGCGTGCGCGTTGTTCCACGCCATCTCCACGCAGCTGTAAATACTGCAGGGGTTGTTGCCATCGAGGGCAAAAAAGTTGAGTAGATTGCTCATGGTAAAGCGGGCATGGCGCGCCTGAAACAGCTCGTGGGTCATTGACAAATTCAGCGGTAGCGCCAGATCCCGCGACTGCTGGCTGTGGCGGGGGATCATTGATAATTTCCAGGTCACGTCCAGCACCCGGGCGTAGCTCTCCGCCCGCTCAAGGTAGCGGGCCATCCAGAACAGTTCACTCGCCGTACGACTTAGCATGATGCGTCATCCTCCATCACCCAGGTATCCTTGGTTCCGCCGCCCTGCGACGAGTTGACCACCAGCGACCCTTCGGTCAGCGCCACGCGGGTCAGGCCGCCGGGCACCAGCCGCATCTCCTGTCCGGAAAGCACATAGGGGCGTAAATCGATATGCCGTGGCGACAGCCCTTCATCAACGAAGGTTGGGCAGGTCGACAGCGCAAGGGTGTCCTGGGCGATATAGTTGGCCGGATTGGCCAGCAGGCGCTGGCGGAAGGCCTCCCGCTCCTCTTTGGTGGAACGCGGGCCGACCAGCATGCCGTAGCCCCCGGCGCCATGGACCTCCTTGACCACCATCAGCTCCAGATTGCTCAGCACGTAGCGCAGGTCCTCCGCTTTCCGACACTGCCAGGTGGGGATATTGCTGAGGATCGGCTGTTCGCCGAGGTAAAAGCGGATCATCTCCGGGACGTACGGATAGATCGATTTGTCGTCAGCCACCCCGGTGCCGATGGCGTTGGCCAGCACTACGCCGCCGGCGCGATAGACGGACAGCAGCCCCGGGACGCCGAGCATCGAATCGGCGCGGAAGGCCAGCGGGTCGAGCCAGGCGTCGTCGATGCGGCGATAAATCACATCCACCCGCCGCGGCCCCTCGGTGGTGCGCATATACACCGCGCCGTTTTTAATAAACAGATCGGCGCTTTCCACCAGCTCGACCCCCATCTGCTGCGCCAGGAAGCTGTGCTCGAAGTAGGCGCTGTTAAAGCGACCCGGGGTCATCACCACGACGCAGGGATCATCCACCAGCGAACTTTCGCGCAGGGTCTGCAGGAGGTAGCTCGGGTAGCGCTCCACCGGCGCAATGTGATGCTGCTCGAACATCTCCGGATAGAGGCGCATCATCATCTTACGGTTTTCGAGCATGTAGGAGACGCCGGACGGCGTGCGCAGATTATCCTCCAGCACGTAGTACTGGCCGTCGTTATTGCGCACCATATCGACGCCGGTGATATGGGCATAGGTGTTGTTTGGCAGGTTGATGCCCTGCATGCACGGTTGATACTGCTCGTTGGCCAGCACCTGCTCGGCCGGTATCAGCCCCGCGCGCAGGATATTCTGTTCATGATAGATGTCATAGAGGAAAGCGTTCAGCGCTTTCACCCGCTGGCGAATGCCGCGGTCAATGCGCTGCCACTCCCCGGCGGGTATGATCCGCGGCACGCTATCAAACGGGATCAGCCGCTCGGTTCCCTCATCCTCGCCGTACACGTTAAAGGTGATGCCGATACGGTGAAAAAGCAGTTCCGCTTGCGCTTTTTTCTGCCGGATAGAGAATTGATCGGTGTTGCGAAACCATTGCCACCAGGCATTATAGTGCGGCCGCTGCTCACCCTGGGCGGTCAGCATCTCGTCATAATAATGCCCGTCAGGAAGCGTTATTTTTATCATGGCCGTCTCCTCCGGTTGTACTCACTTTGTGGTAATCCCGATAAGAGATAAGCATTAATTATGCCAGGTCACACAGCGCGTCGGCGCAGCGTTACGCTGTGAGGCCATGGCCCTGAATTGATTAAAAAACAACCAGACACTTTGCTTATTTGTGGGCGGTTTTTAGCGTTAAACGCACCAGTTTGGGGCAAGTGGATTCACGGGACGCTGAGGCTTCGCGAGCCACGCCGCGTAGCGACAGGCGGCTGAATAGCACAGAGCCTGCGCTGTGCAGGCTCTGTGTTGCTCAGAAGAAATACTTGAAGCGCAGCCGGCCGCCATAGCGGGAGTCTTCCTGGCCGTCGCCGTTGTTTGGGTTGGATTCAATCCATGATGCGTAGGCCCCAAGATAGATGTTGAAGTTCTTCATATTCATTACGTTCGGAAACAGGTACGACGCATGGATTGTGTGGATATCATAGTTGCCCGGATCGGCGATCCAGCAATTATCGTCGCAGTTAGCGATAAAATCAGCGGTGTTAAAGCTGTCGATTTTGTTATGCGCGTAAATGTAGCCCAGCTCAAAACCGTGCCACAGGGAGTTAACGCCCGCGGTAAAGTCAGTCTCATCTTCGGCATCCATATAAGCGACGTTAAGGTTGGTCACCACGCCGTCCTGCGGATCGGTTTTTTGCCCATTCCACGTCATCGTATAGCCATAGCCGGTACGGCTGGACTGGTCGACCCAGCGTCCTTTCGCATCGTGATAGCCATAGGCGTTATTTACCACGTTGCTTTCCATGGCGATGGCAGTGGAGAAGCGCCCGCTGTTCCACGCGATAACCGGGCGCAAATAGGCCACATTTTTCTCATTTTCCAGTGCGGTGCCATGATACTGCTGGTCCTGGAATAGCGTGCTGCCGTTCTCCAGCAGGGTATTCAGTTCGAAATACCAGTTATCATAGGTTTTGCTCATCAGGAAGTTGCCGCCGCTGTTGCTCCGACCGCGCCCTTCCTTCATCATGTAAATATAGCCGTAGCCGTCGCTGTACAGATCGTTGGCGGTGTTCCCGGAGTATTCCACGAACGTATCCTGATTCAACGGGAACATATCGTAGGCTTCGAAACGACCAACCTTCACCTTCCAGTCGTTCTCCTGGCCAAAAAAGAATACCGCATCATCAAGATTCATTTTGCCGTTCAGGTCGGCCAGCGGCTGGACGGAAAAACCGGCAAAACGGCCATTATCCATTTTGCGCATGCCGTCAAAACCTAACAGCAGACGGCCATTAATATCCCAGCGTTCATTATTGCCCGGCGCCCAGTCTTTATTTGCCGTGGTTTTTACCGAAGTCAGGCTCCCACTGCTGCTGGCGCCATCCATGTTAAATTCGACATCACCATAAAATTTGATATCCCCATAGCCGGACAGCGTTAGTGTTGTCGGCTCCGCGCCCGGTGCCACGGGCTCGGCGGACTCCACTTTGACAGTTGGCTTGCTTTTCGCCACCACGCTCTGCTGTCGGGTTAAGGTCTGGATTTTCGCTTCCGCATCGGCCGCTCGTTGCTCAGCATTTATTACGCGCTGTTCCAGCTGCGCTAAACGTTTTTCAATATCCGTCGGGTGATTATTCGCCGCGGCCCAAAGGCCAGAGGAGAACAGACCACTCATAATCAGAGCCATATAGTTTACTTTCATTATTAACATCCCTAATTACATTGTTATATGTTTCATCCAGGGTATAGCCGGGCTATCCAGGGAATTACCTGCATAGCCCTCTTAATACAGCGTGGAATAATCAGGATTCGGCGAAAGTGCCGTGTTTTAAATCATTAACGATGCCGTTCATTCTGTTTTCCGTTAAGCCGTAGAATTTAATCGAGACGGCGGTAAGCACATAAAACACGGAAGGGACCAGAGTAAACAACAGCACCACGCCCTGCACCGCTGAAGCCGACTGCACCGTGGTGTTAGCGGCGTAATGGAAATAGGCCAATATCCAGCCGAGGATGGCCCCGCCGACGGCGACGCCCAGCTTGATGACAAAGATATTTGCTGCGACATTCATACCGGTAATACGCCGCTGGGTTTTCCATTCGCCATAGTTATTCACGTCGGTAATCATCGACCACTGCAACGCGCCGTTGCCGCCCTGAATGATAGAAATCAGAATATGCACGCCGAGCACCGCAATCCAATATTGTACCGGGACGATAAAGCAGACCACGCCCAGCGCGGCGGTGAGAAGATTAATCCAGAAAGAGAATCGGACCTTACAAAAGCGCGTCCCGAAGGGTTTGGCCAGCACCGAACCCAGCATGGAGGCAAACATACCGCCGAGCATGAATATGGTAATCACGTCGGCGCCTTTATGCAGGACGCTGTTAACATAATAGACGACGGCGCCACCGCGAATTACCACGGCGATCAGCATCATAAAATTGTAAACGGAAAGAATACGCCACTGATCGTTACGAAATAGTATTTTCACGTCCCGCGCGATGTTCAGGTTCTGTTCTTTAATCGGCTGCACGCGTTCTTTAGTCGTGGCGAAACAGGTGATAAACATCAGGCAGCCGATAACGCCAAACAGGGCCATCGAGACCTGAATACCGGTCGCGCGATCGCCGGGATAGAGAAAATCAGCCAGCGGTAAAATAAAGGCAGTACCGAGCGAGCCGCCGATTGGAGTGATAGCAAAACGCCAGGACTGCAGCGAGAGGCTTTCGCGCGGATCGGAGGTCAGCGCCGCGCCCAGCGAGCAGTAAGGAATATTAATCGCCGTATACATCAGCGTCATAAATATATAAGCCGCCACGGCGTAGGCAATTTTTCCGGAGTCGGAAAAGGAGGGAATGGAATACACCAGCACGCAGCTCACCGCAAAGGGCACGCAGATCGCCAACAGCCAGGGGCGAAAGCGGCCCCAGCGGGTTGAGGTGGCGTCAGCAATCGCGCCCATAATCGGATCGGTAATCGCATCCAGCAGACGCACCAGCAAAAACATCGTCCCCATTACGGCGGGCGGCAGGCCATAAATATCGGTATAAAAATAAGCCAGAATAGCCACAGACGAGTCAAATACGATGTGACTGGCTGCGTCCCCCAGGCTATAACCTATTTTCTCTCTGACAGAAATTTTTTCGCCAGCAGACATACACCACTCCTTTATGCAAAATGAAACCGGTTTCTGTAGTGTCTGCATTTTTTACTTATCCGCTATGCGCGGCGCCATTATGTTTTTTTATTAATTATTTATGTTTTTTAATTTATGTGATCCTGCCAGCCTTCAGTCATATTAATCCCGGTATTTTTGCATGACAGATCACAGCCTTCATCCGTTGCGCAATTTTTAAAATGCGATAAATACGAACCTTATTGTTACAGATAAACATCCGTTCTTTTTTCGGATGCCGCTATCGAATAGCGCTTATTATTTACCCAGAAACATTCACAACAAAAATAACACCAGTCAGCATTTATATAATTAAGGATATAATATTGGGCTGAGCAGAATTGTGCCGCCTGGATAGCGACCGGTGAGCGGTAAATTCTCTGTTTTAGCGCAAAATGTTAGCTTCGACACGCGCAGCGGCGGATATTCGTCTATGGTTTTCTGATGGCCAAATGCAGTGGCACATGAGTCTGCAATGATAAGGAGAACAATCCATGACGAGTCCCTTTTCCCGTCGCCCCGCTACCCTGCCTTATGCTCTTCGTCTGGCGCTAGGGGGTGCGTTTATCGCCCTGGCGACGCTGACCGCTGAGGCTGAAGAAACCCGTCCAATCCCGCAATCACCCGATATCCTGCTCGGTCCGCTGTTTAATGATGTGCAAAGCGCGAAACTGTTTTCTGATCAGAAAACGTTCGCTGACGCCATTCCGAACAGCGATCCGCTGATGATCCTTGCCGATTACCGGATGCAAAAAAACCAGGCCAGCTTCGACCTGCGTCACTTCGTTGAGCTGAACTTCACGCTGCCGAAAGAGAACGACGCCTATGTGCCGCCCAAAGGGCAAACCCTGCGTCAGCATATCGACGGCCTGTGGCCGGTCCTGACCCGCAGCACCGTCGAGGTGGAAAAGTGGGACTCGCTGCTGCCGCTGCCTAAGCCCTACGTGGTCCCCGGAGGACGCTTTCGCGAAGTCTATTACTGGGACAGCTATTTCACCATGCTGGGTCTTGCCGAAAGCGGTCACTGGGATAAAGTCGAAGATATGGTCGCCAACTTCGCTGCGGAAATTGACACCTGGGGCCATATCCCCAACGGTAACCGCACCTATTACCTCAGCCGTTCGCAGCCCCCCTTCTTCTCCTTTATGGTAAGCCTGCTGGCGACGCACGATGGCGACCAGGTGCTGAAAACCTACCAGCCGCAGCTGGAGAAAGAGTATCGCTACTGGATGGCCGGGGCGGACGCGCTGGCACCCGGCAGCGCCGACAAACGGGCGGTGCGGATGGCGGATGGCGCGCTGCTCAACCGCTACTGGGACGATAACGACACCCCACGCCCCGAGTCCTGGCTTGACGACGTCAAAACCGCCAAAAGCAACCCGAATCGTCCGGCCACCGAGATCTATCGCGACCTGCGCTCCGCCGCCGCTTCCGGCTGGGATTTCAGCTCCCGCTGGATGGACAATCCGCAGCAGCTCGCCACCATTCGCACCACCTCGATTATCCCGGTCGATCTCAATGCCCTGATGTTCCATCTGGAGAAAACCCTCGCCCGCGCCAGTAAAGCAGCGGGGGACAGCGCCGGCGCTACCCGGTACGACGCGCTGGCCAACGCCCGCCAGCAGGCTATCGAGAAATACCTGTGGAATGAAAAAGAGGGGTGGTACACCGATTACGATCTGAAAACCCACAAGGTGCGCAATCAGCTGACCGCCGCGGCGCTGTTCCCGCTGTACGTCAATGCCGCGTCGCGCGAGCGAGCGACGAAAGTGGCGGCCGCCGCCGAGTCGCGGCTGCTCAAACCCGGCGGGCTGACCACCACCACCGTCAACAGCGGCCAGCAGTGGGACGCCCCCAACGGCTGGGCGCCGCTGCAGTGGGTGGCCGTCGAGGGGCTGCAAAACTATGGTCAGCAGAAGATCGCCATGGAGGTCACCTGGCGCTTCCTGACCAACGTGCAGCATACCTATGACAGCAAGCAAAAGCTGGTGGAGAAGTATGACGTAAGCTCAACCGGCACCGGTGGCGGCGGTGGGGAATATCCACTGCAGGACGGCTTTGGCTGGACCAACGGCGTCACCCTTAAGATGCTGGATCTGATCTGCCCGCAGGAGAAACCCTGCGATGCGCTGCCTGCTACCCGTCCGGCGCCAACGCCTTCACCGCAGGACAAACCTGTTGCGGCGCCCGCGGCTAACGACCCCGCCCCTGCGGAACCGCAAAAGACCGGCTCCTGACGCTTTGCCGCCCCCTACCAAAATCGGTAGGGGGAAGCGGTCTCCCTGCTCACTACCGTCCCGCGCAGGCCCATTCTGCGGCTCGCGGGAAACCCTTCTCCATCCCCTCGCGCTGAACAGATCACCTTTTCGCTTGATTGCATAAATACAAACAATAATAATTCGCATTACTTTTTAACGAATAATGACAGATTCGTTTTTCCCGCGGCGGCGTACAGGAGTACCAGACCGCGCAGGTTCAGGATGATCTTATGAACGTGGCTATTTCTCGAAAACGCCCGGGGCTGCTGTACGCCCTCGCGGTCGCACTTCCCTTCACCGTGCAGGCCGAAGAGACGGTGGTGGTAACGGCCAGCCCGCCGGCATCCGCCAGCGCGCCGACTGAGGGCTATAGCGCCAGCACCTCGCTCGGGGCGACGAAAACCGACCAGCCGTTAATCACCACCGCCCAGTCGGTGTCGGTTGTCACCCGCCAGCAGATGGCGGATCAGGGGGCGAATACCATCAGCCAGGCGCTGGAATATACCCCGGGGGTTTACTCCAGCTTCGGCGGTGGCGCCACCCGATTTGACGCCATCTCCCTGCGCGGCTACCACGGCGGCGACGTCGATAACCTGTTCCTCGACGGCATGCGCCTGATGAGCGACGGCGGCAGCCATAACGTGGTGCAGATCGACCCATGGTTTATCGAACGCGTCGATGTGATCCGCGGCCCCTCCTCCGCGCTCTACGGGCAGAGCGTGCCGGGCGGCGTGGTCAACCTGACCTCCAAGCGCCCGCAGTTCAGTCAGCAGGGCCACGTCCGCCTGACTGGCGGGACGCAAAATACCAAAGGCGCGGCCTTCGATTACACCGACGCCATCAATGAGCAGTGGGCATGGCGGCTGATCGGTATGACCCGCAGCAGCGACACGCAGTATGACCATACCCGCGAAGAGCGCTACGCCATTTCACCTTCCCTGCTGTGGCAGCCGGACAGCGATACCTCGCTGCTGCTACGCGCCTATCTGCAAAAAGATCCTTCCGGTGGCTATCATGGCTCTTTGCCGCTGGACGGCACCCGCTACGCGCACAATGGCCGTAAGCTCTCCACCAGCACCAACGAGGGCGATCCGGGAGATGGCTATCAGCGCCGCCAGCAGATCTACAGCTATGAGTTTGACCACCAGTTCACCGATGTCTGGTCGGTCTATTCCGCGGGAAGCTACACCCACACCAACGTCTCCCTCGATCAGGTCTACCAGGTCGGCTGGATAGATGACAGCGACATGCTGGCTCGCGGCTACAGCGGCTCGCGCGGTTCGCTGGACGGCTGGTCAACCGATAACCGCCTGCGCGCCGATTTCAATACTGGCAATCTGGCGCATACCCTGATCCTCGGCGCTGAATACCATCGCTTCCGCAACGATCTGTGGACCGGCGCCGGCGGCGCGGCGCCCCTTAACCCGTTTACCGGCTATACCGCCCAGACCGGGCATACCGTGACCTACAGCGATGATAATAATCGCCGTTATTACCAGACCGGGCTGTATCTGCAGGATGAGATGGTCTGGGACCGCTGGCATGTGGATGTTTCCGCCCGCTATGACCGCATCGTTTCCCAGCAGGTCAGCGATACCTTCGGCACCTCAAACCGCCGTTCAGACGACCATATCAGCGGCCGCGCCTCGCTGTTGTACGCCCTGGACAACGGTCTTTCGCCCTACCTGAGCTACAGCCAGGCGATTACCCCAGCGATGCTGCCCGGCGCTGACGGCAAACCGTTGAAACCGACCACCGCCGAACAGGTCGAAGCCGGCCTGAAGTTCCAGCCGCCGGGCAGCAGCGACCTCTATAGCATCGCGATTTACGATCTGATGCAAAAGGATGTCGCCACCCGCGACCCCAACATCGCCACCGCCACCTATATTCCGGCGGGTAAGGTCCATTCCCAGGGGGTTGAGCTGGAAGCGCACCACCAGATCACCCCGCAGCTGAGCACCCTCGCCTCGTATACCTGGAATCGTCTGCGCTTCCAGGACACTAAGGACGGTACCGACAACAACACGCCGCAGCTGACCCCGGATCAGATGGCCTCCTTCTGGGCGCGCTATCAGTTTCCGGCGGGGATCTCGCTGGGCGCCGGCGTCCGCTACATTGGTAAACAGTGGGCGGATGATGCCAACACCGCGCGGCTGCCGTCGGTCACGCTGATGGACGCCATGATGCGGGCCGACCTCGGCGTCTGGTCGCCGGGGCTGAAAGGCGCTTATGTGCAGGTCAACGCCAACAATATCGGCAATCGTGAATACGTTTCCGGCTGCTACGGCACCGGCAACTGCTACTGGGGAGCAGAGCGCAGCGTCATGGCCACCGTGGGCTACGACTTTTAACTGACAGCGTAAAGATAAGCCTCCGCCCGTGACGGCGGAGACTTTCGTTAACAGGTGACGTCACGCTTTGATGGCTAATATTAACTTAAAGATGCCAGGCCATTATTTCACTTGCCCCCCTGTGATGAGAGGACTTAATATGCTGGCGAAAACAGGTTAGGACGCTCACAAGGAATAAAAGTGAACCCTGTCATTAGCTATCTCACCAATTTACATCCGTTATCATTTATGGGTTACCATATATTATCCACCACAGTGATATATATTCTGGTAAATATAATTATTGCGAAGACCCGCCCTACTGAAAATACCACAGCCGTTCCGGCGCCCTATTCTATCTCACCCTCTTTTTTAGCCTGGCTACGTAATAGCGCCACCAGCGTCATTCAGCTGGCCATGTTCAGGCTGTTAAGAAAAAACTATGTCACTCTCATCCATTCTGCGGACAATATTCAACTCTGCGCCAATCAGCAGTACGCAGAATGCAAAATGACCTGTGTGGAAAAAATACTGTTTGACCATTTCGCTACGCCAAAATCCAGTGACCAGGATCTGCCGCTTTCTCTGCACGTCGCCGAAAAGAACCACTGGGCCACCGATCCTCACTGCCAAGGGCTGCGGCTCAGCCCGACGCACCAAACGTGGAATATGATATTGATTGCCGCGCCCTCCCTGCTATTGATCGCCGCGCTCGCCTGGAAAACGCTTTTTGATAATCAGGCGATAATTCACTCCAGCGTGTTCAGCTGGCTGACAATGGGGATGGTTTCCGGCCTGTGGTGGCTGTGGCTGTTATGCATCACCTTAAATGCCACCCGGCTGGACCGGGAAGGGATCGCCGTTAATATCTTTCATCACTATATTGATACCCTGAAGGAGACGCTTATTGCTGACTCAGATACCCTGACCGATGAAAACGCCGATTATTGCGTGGCGATCGGTAAAACCGCCCTGCTTCCCGAAAGATATGGTGAATATGTAAAAATCATCAACCTTATTAAGTATCCCTTTTGTCTGCAGAGGCTGGATTAACGAGGGGATGGTATGTGGAATTTTATAATGCATCTGCATCCACTGCTGTTTCTTGGCGGTTTTATACTTATCGTCCCGGGTATCTATATTGCTATTGGTATAATGATTATCCTGTCGCGGCCAGCGGCTCAGCCCCAGCCGCACGCGATAGAGGTTAGCCCCTGGCTGCTGGCGTGGCTGACCGGAGAAGGGACCCGGGTGATTCAACTGGCAATGTTCAGCTTACTCAGTAATAAGCATCTGTGGATCCCGGAGCCCGGGCAGGTTTTGGCTAACGGACGCTATGCAAACCACGAAATGAACGTCATTGAAAGCATACTATTTGACCATTTTGCGGTGCGAAAGCCGTGTCATGAAGATCTGCCCTGCAGCCTGAGTATCGCCGGAGGTAACCTCTGGCAGGAACAGATAGCAAGCGCGGGTTTAGCCTTAAGTCCGCTGCGCCGCGGATGGAATATGCTGGCCATCAGCATCCCTTCGGTCGCCCTCGGCGTTATCGTTGCCAGTAAGACCTTTATCTGGCTCGACCTCACCGCTTACAGCATCTTCAGTTGCCTGCTCATGCCCTCGGGGTGCGTTCTGTGGGGCGGATTATGGATAGAGGCCATTAGCAAAACCATTCGTCTCGATATCAACGGCATTTCGCATCATGACGCCCACGCCTGCATCAATGCGTTACGAGAAGCGTTAGTGCGTAAAGGCGCGCAGGAGGATGACGCGACGGCCATGCTCTGCGTGGCGGTAAACGGCGTGGAATCGCTTCCCGAGCGCTACCGGGAATATAAAGCGTTAATAGCGCCGATTAGCGTTATCACGTCGCTGCGCACAGAGGATTAGGACCCCGCCAGACCGGCGGGGCGAAGGTAAGGTTACATGGCGTCCAGCGCTTTCTGCAGCTTCCAGATATAGCGCGGCGCCTGCGGAGCCGGGTGTTTTTTCGCCACATGCTCGAAGAACTCATCGGCGTCGAGGTCGTTAATCTCCTCGATGGCGTCCTGCCGGTTTGACGAGAAGGTGCGCAGCAGCGCGCCAGCGCCGTTGGCATAGGAGACCACCACCGCATAGCGCATCACCTGCGGGTCTTTGATCCCCGCCAGCGGACCATTCTCCAGAATGCTCAGATAGGCGGCCCCCATCGAGATATTCCGTTCCGGGTTTTTCAGCTCACTGACCGACGGCTCGCCGCGCCAGCCCATCCGCCGGTAAACATCGCGTCCGGAGGTCGACGGCTTAAGCTGCATCAGCCCGACGGCGCCGGATTTACTCACTACCGCAGGGTTACCGCCCGACTCGATGGCAATGATCGCCGTGATCAGCTGCGGATCCACGCCCCAGGCGGCACCGGCTTTTTCACTGATCGGCATCCACTGCATCGCCCGCTTCACCGGGACCTCGGGGTTCCACGGTGGATTGGTGTAATCATGTTTCGAACTACAACCGGCCAGAAAAACGACTAAAATAAGCAACCATCTCAATTTCACACATCTATCCTTATCTACCCAAACGCCATCATGCTGCAGAACGACGGCAGCGGTACGTCCCCCGCCCGCCGACAGCCTGATGGATGACGGGTGCGGATTGAAGTTAGCCACCTGGAGATGACAATCGCCATTCCAGGCGGCATCATAACCCTTTCATTCATAGCAAGGAATTATCATGTCTCAGTTTTATCTGGTCGCGCCATCCGGTTATTGCATCAACCAGCAGGCGGCGGCCCGCGGCGTCGAGCGTCTGCAGCAGGCCGGGCACGAGGTGGCCCACCAGCAGGTCATTCCCCGTCGGCAGCAGCGTTTCGCCGGAACTGAACATGAACGGCTGGCCGATATTAACCAGCTTGCCCAGTTGCCGGGCCGCAACCGGATCGTTCTCGCGGTGCGCGGCGGCTACGGCGCCAGCCGCCTGCTGCCGCATATCGACTGGCAGGGGCTGATTGCCCGCCAGCAGCGTGACCCGTTGCTGATTTGCGGCCACAGCGATTTCACCGTCATCCAGTCGGGCCTGCTGGCCATGGGCAACGTCGTCACCTTCAGCGGGCCGATGCTCGCAGGGAACTTCGGCGCGGAGACCCTCGATCCGTTTACCGAACAGCATTTCTGGCAGGCGCTGCGCCAGCCTGAATTCACCCTCGAATGGCCGGGCGAAGGGCCGAACTGCCGGGTGGAAGGCACCCTGTGGGGCGGGAATCTGGCGATGCTGACTTCGCTTATCGGTACCCCGTGGCTGCCGGCGATCCGCGACGGCATCCTGGTGGTGGAGGATATCAATGAGCACCCGTTCCGCGTCGAACGCATGCTGCTTCAGCTGTTGCACAGCGGCGTACTGGCGGCGCAGAAGGCGGTGATCTTCGGCAGCTTCACCGGCGGCGCGCCGAACGACTATGACGTGGGATATGACCTGCCGCAGGTGTTTGATTATCTGCGCCAGCAGCTCTCTGTACCGCTGATAAGCGGACTGGAGTTTGGCCACGAGCAGCGCACGGTGACCCTGCCGCTGGGCGCGCGCGCGCGGCTGGTCAACCAGCCATCAGCCACCACCCTGACAATCAGCGGCCACCCGGTGCTGGCAGAATAAATTTCCCAGACGCATAGGCGGATTCCCTGCGAATTGTTAAAATAGTGTCACTTTTAGCCATTTTTTCACGCCAGTCAGGGAGTACGTGAACATTGGACGCCGCTGCGGTCATTAGTCTGTTTATTCTGGGTTCTGTTTTAGTAACCTGCAGTATCTTATTGAGCTCCTTTTCTTCGCGCCTTGGCATCCCGATTCTGGTCATCTTTCTGGCCATCGGGATGCTGGCAGGCATTGACGGCATCGGCGGCATCCCCTTCGACAACTACCCCTTCGCCTACATGGTGAGTAACCTGGCGCTGGCGGTGATCCTGCTGGACGGCGGGATGCGCACCCAGGCCAGCTCCTTTCGCGTCGCGCTGTGGCCAGCACTGTCGCTGGCGACGGTCGGGGTGCTGATCACCTCGGCGCTGACCGGGATGATGGCGGCCTGGCTGTTCAAACTGGATATGATCGAAGGCCTGCTGATCGGCGCCATTGTCGGCTCCACCGACGCCGCGGCGGTCTTCTCGCTGCTCGGCGGCAAGGGGCTCAACGAGCGCGTCGGCTCGACGCTGGAGATTGAGTCAGGCAGTAACGACCCGATGGCGGTCTTCCTGACCATCACCCTGATCGAAATGATCCAGCAGCACCAGACCGGCCTCAGCTGGATGTTCGCCGTGCATATCATTCAACAGTTCGGTCTCGGGATCGCCATCGGCCTCGGCGGCGGCTACCTGCTGCTGCAGATGATCAACCGCATCGTGCTGCCCGCCGGGCTCTATCCGCTGCTGGCGCTGAGCGGCGGGATCATGATTTTCGCCGTCACCACTACCCTCGACGGCAGCGGTATCCTCGCCGTCTATCTCTGCGGCTTTCTGCTGGGCAACCGGCCGATCCGCAACCGGCACGGTATCCTGCAGAACTTCGACGGTCTGGCGTGGCTGGCGCAAATCGCCATGTTCCTGGTGCTGGGCCTGCTGGTGACGCCCTCCGACCTGCTGCCGATCGCTATCCCGGCGCTGTTGCTGTCGATGTGGATGATTTTCATTGCCCGTCCGCTGTCGGTATTTGCCGGTCTGCTGCCGTTCCGCGGGTTCAACCTCCGCGAACGGGTATTTATCAGCTGGGTCGGCCTGCGCGGCGCGGTGCCGATTATTCTCGCGGTGTTCCCGATGATGGCCGGCCTGGACAACGCCCGCCTGTTCTTCAATGTCGCCTTCTTCGTGGTGCTGGTGTCGCTTCTGCTCCAGGGCACATCGCTATCGTGGGCGGCGAAAAAAGCCAAAGTGGTGGTGCCGCCCGTCAGCTGGCCTATCTCCCGCGTCGGGCTGGATATTCACCCGGAAAACCCGTGGGAGCAGTTTGTCTACCAGCTGGGCGCCGATAAATGGTGCATCGGCGCGGCGCTGCGCGACCTGCATATGCCGCCGGAGACGCGGATTGCCGCCCTGTTTCGCAACAATGCCCTGCTGCACCCCACCGGCAGCACCCGCCTGCGGGAAGGCGATATCCTGTGCGTCATTGGCCGCGAGCACGACCTGCCGGCGCTGGGCAAAATGTTCAGCCAGTCGCCGCCGGTGGCGCTCGATCAGCGTTTTTTCGGCGACTTTATACTTGATGCCGAGGCCCGCTTCGCCGATGTGGCGCAAATCTACGGCCTCGACGGCGGAGAGGAGTTCCGCGAACATCAGCAGTCGCTGGGGGAAGTGGTGCAGCAGCTGCTGGGCGCCGCGCCGGTGGTGGGCGACCAGGTGGAGTTCGCCGGGATGGTATGGACAGTCGCGGAAAAAGAGAACGATCACGTGCTGAAGGTAGGGGTACGGGTCGCGGAAGACGAGGCGGAGTGATCCGCCCCGGAACAGGTTACAGGGTCACAACCGGCACCCGCGGCGCCAGGGCGCACATCAGCTCATAGCCGACGGTGCCGCAGCTGGCCGCCACGTCGTCGATTTTAATCTCTTTGCCCCACAGTTCGACCGGCGCGCCGATCCCGGCCTGCGGACAGAGCGTTAAATCTACCGCCAACATATCCATCGACACGCGCCCGACGGTGGTGGTGCGTACGCCGTCCACCAGCACCGGCGTGCCGCTCGGCGCTACCCGTGGGTAGCCGTCGGCATAGCCGCAGGCGACGATGCCGATCCGCTGCTCCTGGGTGGTGCGATACAGGCCGCCATAGCCAATCGCTTCGCCGGGGCGCAGGTTCTGCACGGCGATGATTTCGCTGCGCAGGGTCATCACCGGCTTCAGGCCGGTGTTCGCGATATCCTGCCACTGCCCGGAGGGCGATGCGCCATACAGCACGATGCCGGGACGAACCCAGTCAAAATGCGCTTCCGGATGCCAGAGCGTCGCCGCCGAGTTGGCCAGCGAGCGTGGGCAATCCAGCCCCTCCGCCGCCTGTTCGATCCGGCGCATCGGCTCAACAATCCCCTGCGGGTTCTCCGCCTCCGCGAAGTGCGACATCAGCGTCATCTCGCCGACGTTGCTTATCGCCCGCAGCTGCTGCCAGACGGTATGCACCCGCTCCGGCATAAAGCCCAGCCGGTTCATACCGCTGTTCACCTTGAGATAGATATCCAGCGGCGCGCGCAGCTTCGCCTGCTGCAGCGCCTTAATCTGCCAGTTGCTGTGGACGCTGGTGGTTAAGCGATATTGATCCAGCACCGCCAGCTCATCGGCATGGAAGAAGCCCTCCAGCAACAGGATCGGCCCTTTCCAGCCCTGCTCGCGCAGCAGGATCGCCTCTTCCAGGTTGAGCAAGGCGAAACCATCCGCCGCGCTTAACGCACTCCATACCCGCGCCACGCCATGGCCATAAGCATTTGCTTTGACCACCGCCCACAGGCGCGACCCGGGGGCCGCGCGACGCACTATCTGTAAATTCTGCCGCAAGGCCAGCAAGTCGATACTGGCCACTACCGGACGGGTCATGCAAGCTCCTTAGTTGTGTGCGCCATGCAGATGCTGCGGACGCGCCGGGGTAAACCCGGGGCTGTAGCGGGCGACAGCCAGATCGTCGTAAGGGATCGCCGGCGTGCGGCCGGAGATCAGATCGCTGATAAGCTGCCCGGAGCCGCAGGCCATGGTCCAGCCAAGCGTGCCGTGGCCGGTGTTGAGCCACAGGTTTTTAAACGCCGTGCGCCCGACCACCGGCGTGCCGTCCGGCGTCATCGGCCGCAGGCCGGTCCAGAAGGTGGCCTGCTCAACGTGGCCGCCGCGCGGGAACAGATCGCGCACCACCATCTCCAGGGTTTCGCGACGCGGCTGCAGCAGCGCTTTATTAAAACCGACGATCTCGGCCATACCGCCGACGCGAATGCGCTGATCGAAACGGGTGATGGCGATTTTATAGGTCTCATCAAGGATAGTGGAAACCGGCGCGCCGTCTTCCTGGGCAATCGGGATGGTTAACGAATAGCCTTTCAGCGGGTAGACAGGAATATCCACCAGCCCCTTGAGCATCGCCGTCGAGTAAGAGCCAAAGGCCATGACATAGGCGTCGCCCTTGATAATCTCATCGCCGCATTTCACCCCGGCAATGCGATCGCCCTCCTGCAGCAGGGCGTCCACCGCGATGTTAAAGCGGAAGGTGACCCCGGCCTGTTCCGCCATCGCCGCCAGACGGGTGGTAAACAGCTGGCAGTCGCCGGTTTCATCGTTTGGCAGACGCAGACCGCCGGTCAGTTTGTGGCTAACCTCCGCCAGCGCGGGCTCCACTTCCGCCAGCCGCTTCGCCTCCAGCAACTGATAGGGCACGCCGGCGTCCTCCAGCACCGCGATGTCGCGGGTGGCGTTTTCATACTGTTTGGCGGTACGGAACAGCTGCAGCGTCCCGCCCTGACGCCCTTCATACTGAATGCCGGTGGTGTCGCGCAGCGCCTTCAGGCAGTCGCGGCTGTACTCCGCCAGGCGCACCATCCGGCCTTTGTTCTCCATATAATGGCGGGTGTCGCAGTTGCGCAGCATCTGCCACATCCACTTCAGCTGGAACGACGTGCCGTCAAGGCCGATCGCCAGCGGCGCATGGCGCTGGAACATCCATTTGATCGCCTTCAGCGGCACTCCCGGCGCCGCCCAGGGCGCCGCATAGCCGGGAGATATCTGCCCGGCGTTGGCCGCGCTGGTCTCCTCTGCCGGACCGGGCTGACGGTCGATGACCGTCACCTCATGACCCGCCTGACTCAAATACCACGCGCTGGCTACCCCAACCACCCCACTTCCCAGTATGACGACACGCATAGCAACTCCGTAACAGTTAAAGAACAATCATCTAATTACAAATTGATAACTCAGTTGAAAATATTATTCAACATACGCTTTATTTATGGTGACTTAACTCACAGCAAACCGCACCAGTCCTGAGCTGTAAGATTTACGATCTCATGCTGCGCTTTATTTTTACCCAGCATTTAATTCTGCAAATAAGCGCAAAAAACGGCTTTGAGATGGGGAAATCGCGAAGAAAAGCGATTGGCTGACAACACAGTTTGCTGTGCGGTGTTCTATGCTTGTTTAGAGGTTTTCCGTTCAGAGAAAACCAACAACAACGAGGGCGCGCTAATGGCTACGATTGACTCCATGAACAGGGACACCACCCGTTTAAGCGATGGACCCGACTGGACGTTCGAGTTACTGGAGACCTACCTGGCCGAAGTGGACCGGGTCGCTAAGCTCTATCGTCTTGACACCTACCCGCACCAGATCGAAGTCATTACTTCCGAACAGATGATGGATGCCTACTCCAGCGTCGGCATGCCCATCAACTATCCGCACTGGTCGTTCGGCAAAAAATTCATTGAGACCGAGCAGGCCTATAAGCACGGCCAGCAGGGCCTGGCGTATGAGATCGTCATCAATTCCAATCCCTGTATCGCCTATCTGATGGAAGAAAATACCATCACCATGCAGGCGCTGGTGATGGCGCACGCCTGCTACGGGCATAACTCGTTCTTCAAAAACAATTACCTGTTTCGCAGCTGGACCGACGCCAGCTCAATCATCGACTACCTGATTTTCGCCCGCAAATACATTACCGAGTGCGAAGAGCGCTATGGCGTCGACGAAGTGGAGAAACTGCTCGACTCCTGCCACGCGCTGATGAACTACGGCGTCGACCGCTATAAACGTCCGCAAAAAATCTCGCTGCAGGAGGAGAAGGCACGGCAGAAAAGCCGGGAAGAGTATCTGCAGAGCCAGGTGAATATGCTGTGGCGTACCCTGCCGAAGCGCGAAGAGGAGAAGGCGATTGAGTCCGCCCGCCGCTACCCTTCCGAACCGCAGGAGAACCTGCTGTACTTTATGGAGAAGAACGCCCCGCTGCTGGAATCGTGGCAGCGCGAGATCCTGCGCATCGTGCGTAAAGTCAGCCAGTATTTCTACCCGCAGAAACAGACCCAGGTGATGAACGAGGGGTGGGCCACCTTCTGGCACTATACCATCCTCAACCATCTCTATGATGAAGGGAAAGTGACCGAACGCTTTATGCTGGAGTTTCTCCACAGCCACACGAACGTGGTGTTCCAGCCGCCGTACAACAGTCCGTGGTACAGCGGGATTAACCCCTACGCGCTGGGGTTCGCCATGTTCCAGGACATCAAGCGCATCTGCCAGTCGCCTACCGAAGAGGACAAGTACTGGTTCCCGGATATTGCTGGTTCCGACTGGCTGGAAACGCTGCATTTCGCCATGCGCGACTTCAAGGATGAGAGCTTTATCAGCCAGTTCCTGTCGCCGAAGATCATGCGCGATTTCCGCTTCTTTACCGTGCTCGACGACGATCACAACAATTATCTCGAGATCTCGGCGATCCACAACGAAGAGGGCTATCGCGAAATCCGCAACAAGCTCTCGGCGCAATATAACCTCAGCAATCTCGAGCCGAATATCCAGGTGTGGAACGTTGACCTGCGCGGCGACCGCTCGCTGACGTTGCGCTATGTGCCGCACAACCGCGTCCCGCTGGACAAAGGGCGGCGCGAAGTGCTGAAACATGTGCATCGTCTGTGGGGGTTCGATGTGCTGCTGGAGCAGCAGAATGCCGACGGCAGCATTGAGCTGCTGGACCGCTGCCCGGCGCGGCCAAACGCGCTATAGCATTGCGGGACGTTAAAACGACGAAGGGGGCCATCGGCCCCCTTATTTTGTTTATCGATCGCGAATAGCCGGCTTAACGCACATTCATGGCTAAATCGCCGGGCAGCGATTTCTGCATCCGGTGCCAGATCTCGCCGCTGTCATGGCCGTAGCGACGAACCAGCTCATACACCTGATCGTGCAGGCCGCCTTCGCACACCTTCGCCAGCTGATGATAAAAGCCCAGCGCCAGGCTGCGCGCTTCCGGGCTGGAGAAGTAGTGGCGGCCGATGCGGGTATATAGCCCCTTCATGCCGTTGAGGATCAGGCCATAAATCGGGTTGCCGGAGGCGAAAGCCAGACCGCGGAAAATGTTGTAATCGAGATCGGCGAAGGCGTCGGCGTGATCTTCCACTTCCCGGGCGCTGTCCAGCACCGCCAGCGCTTTATCCGGATGCTGACGGAACGCGGTGCGAATAAAAATCGTGGAAATATTGGTGCGCACGGAGAGCAGGTTATCAATCAACTGGGGGACGCTGTCGTGATCGAGACGCGCCAGCGTTTCAAGGATATTCAGCCCGGAGGTCTCCCAGAAGTTGTTCACTTTGGTGGGTTTGCCGTGCTGAATGGTCAACCAGCCGTCACGCGCCAGACGCTGCAATACTTCGCGCAGCGTGGTGCGGGTGACACCGATCAGCTCAGAAAGCTCGCGTTCAGCGGGGAGAATCGATCCAGGTGGGAAGCGGTTATTCCAGATGCTCTCAATGATATACTCTTCCGCGAAACCCGCAGGGCTCTGCGCCTTAATGACCATAATAATATTTCCATTACACATTGTTGCAATTGCACTCATCATACCAGAGCCGCTATAGCGCAGATAGCATCGCAAGTGAATTAAAAAGGGATCGCCGTTTCATTTTCCGTTTTTACTTTACGCTTTTCCTTATCTCCCGTAACCGCCGCAGCGCTGCGAAGAAAGTTGCTTCTCATTTTGCTCAACTGGTACTCTTGCCAATAGTTACGCACAAAATCATGCACTAATTGACGGGGAAGGATTCTGTCGTGGAAATTTCTTATGGCCGCGCGCTGTGGCGCAATTTTCTTGGCCAGTCGCCTGACTGGTACAAGCTGGCATTAATCATTTTCTTAATTATCAATCCGCTGGTGTTCGCCGTGGCGCCATTTGTCGCCGGCTGGCTGCTGGTGGTTGAGTTTATCTTTACCCTCGCCATGGCGCTGAAGTGCTATCCGCTGCTGCCGGGTGGCCTGCTGGCTATCGAGGCGCTGCTGATCGGCATGACCAGCCCAGCGCACGTGCGGGAAGAGATCGCCAGCAACCTGGAAGTGCTGCTTCTGCTGATGTTTATGGTGGCGGGCATCTACTTTATGAAGCAGCTGCTGCTGTTTGTCTTTACGCGCCTGCTGTTAGGGATCCGCAGCAAGATGCTGCTGTCGCTGGCCTTCTGCCTGGCCGCTGCCTTCCTCTCCGCCTTTCTCGATGCGCTGACGGTGGTGGCGGTGGTGATAAGCGTCGCCGTCGGGTTCTACGGCATCTATCACCGCGTCGCCTCGGCGCGCCCGGACGATAGCGACCTGCTCGACGACAGCCATATCGAGCAGCACTACCGCGAGGTGCTGGAGCAGTTCCGCGGCTTTCTACGCAGCCTGATGATGCACGCCGGCGTCGGGACCGCGCTCGGCGGCGTCATGACCATGGTCGGCGAACCGCAAAACCTGATTATCGCCAAAGCGGCGGGCTGGCATTTTGGCGAGTTCTTTCTCCGCATGGCGCCCGTCACCCTGCCGGTGATGGTCTGCGGTCTGTTAACCTGTCTGCTGGTGGAAAAGTATCGCCTGTTTGGCTACGGCGAACCGCTGCCGCCGACGGTGCGCAAGGTGCTGCAGGAGTTTGACGATCGCAGCCGCGCCCAGCGCAGTCGTCAGGAGCGGCTACGGCTGATTGCCCAGGCGCTCATTGGCGTTTGGTTGATCGTCGCCCTCGCTTTTCACCTGGCTGAGGTCGGCCTGATTGGCCTGTCGGTGATCATCCTCGCCACCACCTTTACCGGAGTGACCGATGAGCACGCGATTGGCAAGGCGTTCACCGAGGCGTTGCCCTTCACCGCGCTGCTCACGGTGTTCTTTGCCGTAGTGGCGGTGATCATCGACCAGCAGCTGTTCACGCCGGTCATCGAGTTTGTTCTGCAGGCCTCTCCGCACGCGCAGCTGTCGCTGTTTTATCTGTTTAACGGCCTGCTGTCGTCCATCTCGGATAACGTTTTTGTCGGCACGGTCTACATCAACGAAGCGAAAACCGCCCTCGAGCATGGCGCCATCAGCCTGAAGCAGTTTGAGATGCTGGCGGTGGCAATCAACACCGGCACCAACCTGCCGTCAGTGGCCACCCCGAACGGCCAGGCGGCATTCCTGTTCCTGCTGACCTCCGCGCTGGCGCCGCTTATCCGGCTCTCCTATGGCCGCATGGTGTGGATGGCCCTGCCCTACACCCTCGTACTGACGCTGGTCGGCCTGCTGTGCGTCGAGTTCACCCTGATGCCGGTCACCGAATGGTTGCTGGCTCACGGCTGGCTGGTTACCCCCACCCTGCCGTGATCCACGCGTCGCCCGGGTTCGCCCGGGCGATTCAATAACCAGTTACGTAATATTTTCCGCCGGGCCGCTGGCGTCGGTACGGTTTTCGTTTACACTGCCATGATTTAGCATCTTCCAGGGAAATGATTATGTTGCAATATTTAAACCAGTGCTCGCGGGGACGCGGCGCCTGGCTGCTGATGGCATTGACCGCGTTCATTCTCGAACTCGTCGCGCTGTGGTTCCAGCACGTGATGCTGCTGCAGCCGTGCGTGATGTGCATTTATGAACGCTGCGCCCTGTTTGGCATCATGGGCGCGGGGCTGGTGGGCGCTATCGCCCCTAAAACGCCGCTGCGCTATGTCGCCATGCTGATTTGGCTGTACAGCGCGGTACGTGGGCTACAGCTGGCGTGGGAACATACGATGATTCAGCTGCACCCATCGCCGTTCCAGACCTGCGATTTCGCCGCCCGTTTCCCGAGCTGGCTGCCGCTGGATAAATGGTTGCCGCAGGTGTTTGTCGCGTCCGGCGACTGTTCGGTACGCCAGTGGCAGTTCCTGTCGCTGGAGATGCCGCAATGGCTGGTGGGAATTTTCGCGGCTTATCTGGTGGTCGCTATCCTGGTGATCGTTGCTCAGCCTTTTAAAGCCAAAAAGCGCGATCTGTTTGGCCGCTAAGCCGCAGTGAGTACCGCACACTGAAACGCCCTACGGGGCGTTTTTTTGTGCCTGCCGTTCATCACTGAATCGTTTCCTGTCCGTGGTTGACCACAGACACCAAAAGGTGCATATTAAATACATCTTTTATAACCCCACAGGAGCTCACATGTCATCTTTACTGATCCCCGCAGACTGGAAAGTTAAACGCTCCACCCCGTTCTTTACCAAAGAGAACGTCCCCGCCGCCCTGCTGAGCCACCACAACACCGCGGCCGGTGTCTTCGGTCAGTTGTGCGTCATGGAAGGTACGGTCACCTATTACGGTTTTGCCAATGAACAGGCGACGGAGCCGGAGAAAAAAGTCGTGATTCATGCCGGGCAGTTTGCCACCAGTCCGCCGCAGTACTGGCACCGCGTCGAACTCAGCGACGATGCCCGCTTCAATATTCACTTCTGGGTGGCGGAAGAAACCGACGGTGAAAACGGGCTGTTTCACGCGAAGAAAGCGTGACGGGCTTACCGCGCCCTGTCAGGCAGATTGAGGATATGGTCCTGCCAGTCGACAACGGTGGACTCGGGCACCGCTATATGGCGGACGGAGATGCGTTCGCCGTGCATCGCCGCTTTTGAGCCGGTCAGCAGCGGGTGCCAGGCCGGCAGAGGTTTACCTTCCGCCAGCAGGCGATAGGCGCAGGTCGGCGGCAGCCATTCGAAGGTCGGCAGATTTTCACGAGTGAGCTTGATGCAGTCCGGCTCATATTCGAAGCGACGCTCGTAGTTACGGCACTGGCAGGTTTTGATATTGAGCTGACGGCAGGCGACGTTGGTGAAGTAGATCTCATCGGTATCTTCATCCATCAGCTTATGCAGGCAGCACTGGCCGCAGCCGTCACACAGCGATTCCCACTCCGCGTCGGTCATGTCATCCAGGGTTTTTTGTTGCCAGAAAGGTTGTTCGCTCATCGGAATGTCCGTCGTTGCCAGTTAAGGGTGCACCTTATAACCAGTCTGGCACGACGATGCAAGTTTTGCCGCCCCAAAAGGCGGCAAACCGCGCTTACAGTACGCGGGTGGTGAGCGACAGGCCGTTGAAACCGACCTCCAGCTCGTCGCCGCTGTGCAGCGGTCCCACCCCTTCGGGGGTGCCGGTGAGGATCACGTCGCCGGCTTTGAGGGTAAAAAAGCGCGACATGTAGGCGATCAGCGGCACAATCTTATGGATCATGTCGGCGGTAGTGCCCTGCTGGCGCACTTCGCCGTTAATCTTCAGACTTAACGGCGTATTCTGCGGGTCGCCGTGGAACTCGGCCGCCGGAATAAAGCCGGAGATCGGACAGGCGTTATCGAAGCCTTTGGCCTTCTCCCACGGCTGCCCGGCCTTTTTCATTTTAGCTTGCAGGTCGCGCAGGGTGAGATCCAGCGCGACGCCATAGCCGGCAATCCCTTTCAGCACATGCTCTTCCGTCGCCTGACGCAGCGTACCGCCGATCAGCACCGCCAGCTCCACTTCATGATGCACCGAACCCAGCCCCTCAGGAAGCACCAACGGCTGACGGAGATCGCACAGCGCGCTCTCAGGTTTAATAAACAGCACCGGCTCTTCCGGCGTCGCACTGCCCATTTCCTTGATGTGCTTTGCATAATTGCTGCCGACGCAAACCACTTTGCTCACCGGATAATCCAGGAGCGCTCCCTGCCAGTTATGATGTTGGTACATTATTTTCCCTCGTGGGTTAATCGGATTGTTTCCCCTGTTCCGCCAGGTGTTTCTTTAGTAGATTTTCAGATGGCGGAGGAAGTTGCAGGTAATAGCCCTGTTCGCTTAGCGCCTGTTTCACTTTTTCAAGGTCGGCGTTAACCAGTTTTTTGCGCCCATCAAGCGGCAGCAGCATCGCCATTTGCGGCGTGCCGAAACCGCGCATGAGCTCGTCAGGAACGCGTGAGAAATCGTCCTTTTTTTCGACGTATAAATAGGTTTGTTCACGTTTAGTACTTCGATAGATCACACAAAACATAGTTTTACTCGGAATTAGACCCGTGGTCACTTGCCTCAATATATCAGTGACTATAACATGCCTTTTAGTCTTCGGAATATCACCGCACTTCGGCGGTCGATAAACAGCAAATTGAGTAAGGCCAGGATGTCAAATACGCCAATCGAACTTAAAGGCAGTAGCTTCACGTTATCTGTCGTTCATTTGCACGATGCAAATCCCGAGGTTATTCGTCAGGCGTTAGAAGACAAAATCGCCCAGGCTCCCGCCTTTTTACGCCATGCTCCGGTGGTGGTGAATATCGCCAGCGTCGAGGAGAGTGTCGAATGGCGCGCCGTCAACGAGGCTATCGCCGCGACCGGTTTACGCATTATGGGCGTCAGCGGATGCAAAATCCCGCGCCTGAAAACCGAAATCGACCGCGCCGGGATCCCGTTATTAACCGAAGGGAAAGAAAAAGCCCCTCGTCCGGCACCGTCCGAACCCGCCCCGCCGCCGCCAGTTGCTAGTCAGATCACAAAAACGCGTTTGATTGATCAGCCGGTACGTTCCGGTCAGCGCATTTATGCGCCACACTGTGATCTTATTGTTACAAATCATGTGAGTGCCGGTGCGGAACTTATCGCTGACGGCAATATCCATGTATATGGCATGATGCGAGGACGCGCATTGGCAGGCGCCGGTGGCGACAGAGACGCCCAGATATTTTGTACCCACCTTGCGGCGGAGCTGGTCTCCATCGCCGGGGAATATTGGCTGAGCGATAACATCCCGGCCGAATTTTATGGCAAAGCGGCACGCCTGCGTTTAGGCGAAAGCGCTTTGACAATTCAACCGTTAAATTAATCCCTTTTTAACAAGGAATTTCTATGGCACGCATTATTGTTGTGACTTCGGGTAAAGGGGGCGTTGGCAAGACCACCTCCAGCGCGGCCATCGCTACAGGTTTGGCCCAGAAGGGAAAGAAAACCGTCGTTATCGACTTCGACATCGGCCTGCGTAACCTCGACCTGATTATGGGCTGCGAACGTCGCGTCGTTTATGATTTCGTCAACGTCATCCAGGGCGATGCCACATTGAACCAGGCGCTGATCAAAGATAAGCGCACGGAAAACCTCTACATTCTTCCGGCGTCCCAGACCCGGGATAAAGACGCCCTGACCCGCGAAGGCGTCGACAAAGTTCTCGAAGAACTGAAGAAGATGGAGTTCGATTTCATCGTCTGTGACTCCCCGGCAGGCATTGAGACCGGTGCGCTGATGGCGCTCTATTTCGCTGACGAAGCCATTATCACTACCAACCCGGAAGTCTCCTCCGTTCGCGACTCCGACCGTATCCTTGGCATTCTCGCCTCCAAATCCCGTCGTGCGGAAAATGGCGAAGAGCCGATCAAAGAGCACCTGCTACTGACCCGCTACAATCCAGGCCGCGTCAATAAAGGCGATATGCTGAGCATGGAAGACGTGCTGGAGATTCTGCGCATCAACCTGGTGGGCGTGATCCCGGAAGACCAGTCAGTCCTGCGCGCATCCAACCAGGGTGAGCCTGTGATCCTCGATGCCGCGTCGGACGCAGGCAAAGCCTATGCCGATACCGTTGAACGTCTGCTCGGAGAAGAACGCCCTTTCCGCTTCATTGAAGAAGAGAAGAAAGGATTCCTCAAACGCCTGTTCGGAGGATAAATTATGGCTTTACTCGACTTTTTTCTCTCGCGAAAAAAGAACACGGCTAATATTGCGAAAGAACGCCTGCAAATCATCGTCGCCGAGCGCCGCCGCGGGGACGCGGAGCCGCATTACCTGCCGCAGTTGCGCAAAGATATCCTGGAAGTGATCTGTAAATACGTGCAGATCGACCCGGAGATGGTCAGCGTGCAACTGGAGCAGCGGGACGGTGATATTTCCATTCTTGAGCTGAACGTGACCCTACCCGAAACGGAAGAGTCGAAACCCTGACCTGCTGTTCCATCCCGAAAAAAAACCGGCTACGCCACGCGCCGCCGGTTTTTTTATGGCCTGAACCAGACCGTCCGCTAGCGCGGATAGTCGCTTAACAGCCTCTTCAGCCGTTCGGCCATCAGCTCACCACGCCAACCGGAAATCAGCTCAGGCTCAGCGGCCTGCGTTTTCAGCTGCCAGTGCCAGTTCAGCAGCTGGTTGATCTGCCGACGCGACGCCAGCAGCTCCGCGCTTACGCCCTTCTCAGCGCTCACTTCCTGCACCAGCGCTTTAATATCTTTAAAGGCTTTGCGGTAGCCCGGCATGTCGATCAGATTCTGCAGCGGCGCCGGCAGGGCCGACTCCGGCAGCGCCTGTGCTTTCTCGACCAGGCTAATCAGCGTTTTGCCATGGAAGCGAATTTCGCTACCGGACAACCCGAGGCTGTCGAGCTCGCCGAGGCTGGTGGGCATATAGCGCGCCACGCTCCACAGATGCTCTTCCCGCACCACAAAGTTCACCGCCAGGTCGCGCTCCCGCGCTTTGCGCAGGCGCCACTCCGCCAGCAGCTGCAGGCAGCCCAGCTGGCGGGTACGCAGCTGCCAGGCGTTGCCGATATCGCGCCAGGCCTCGGCCGGGTCGACCACCTCCTGGCGACGCTGCTGCATCAGGCGGCATTCGTCCAGTGCCGCCGATAGCCAGCCCGCGCGATCGGTCTCCGCCATTAATTGGCTGGCGATCGGCAACAGGTACCAGACGTCGGCCGCGGCATATTCACACTGACGCTCGGTTAGCGGACGCGCCAGCCAGTCGGTGCGGGATTCGCTTTTGTCCAGCGCAACCCCGGAATACTCTTCCACCATCGAGGCGAAGCCCCAGGACATCGGCCGACCGCAGAAGGCTGCCAGGATCTGTGTGTCGATCAGCGGCTGCGGCATCAGGTTGAACGCGTTGAGAAAGACTTCTAAATCTTCGCTGCCGGCATGCAGGTATTTGGTCACATCCGGGTTGAGCAGCAGCTCGCGCATCGGCGCCCAGTCGGTAATCGTCAAGGGATCGATCAGAGAGACCTGGCGGCCGTCGAACAGCTGCAGCAGCCCCAGCTGCGGGTAATAGGTGCGGGTACGGACAAATTCCGTATCCAGAGCGACGGCGGAGGCGGCGCTTGCCGCTTCGCAGACAGCGCGCAGGCCATCGTCGGTGGTGATCATCTGATAGTTCAAAGCATACTCTCTTAACTTGCGCCCATAAAAAACGCCGGCGTAGCCGGCGTCTGGCGACTCATTCGTTACTTAGCCTTTATTGTCCACTTTAGCGCGCGCTTCGTCACGCAGTTCTCGCCGCAAAATTTTCCCGACGTTGGATTTCGGCAGTTCGTCACGGAATTCCACCAGCTTCGGTACCTTGTAACCGGTCAAATGGCGACGGCAGAACGTAATCAGCGCTTCTTCGGTTAACGCGGCATCTTTCTTCACCACGAAGATCTTCACCGCTTCGCCGCTGCTGCCGGACGGCACGCCGATGGCCGCCACCTCAAGCACGCCGCTGTGCTGCATGACCACATCTTCGATTTCATTCGGATAGACGTTAAAACCCGACACCAGGATCATATCTTTTTTCCGGTCAACGATGCGCAGGAATCCCTCTTCATCCATCACCGCGATGTCCCCGGTGTGCAACCAGCCGTCTTTAATAATTTCATCCGTTGCGTCAGGACGCTGCCAGTAGCCCAGCATCACCTGCGGCCCCTTGATACAGAGCTCGCCCGGCTGACCCGCCGCCACTTCGTTATCGTCGTCGTCCACCAGTTTGGCTTCAGTGGAGGGCACCGGCAGGCCAATGCTGCCGCTGTGGTAGTCGATGTCGTGCGGGTTGACGCTGACCAGCGGCGAACACTCGGTCAGGCCGTAGCCCTCCAGCAGATATTGTCCGGTCAGTTTCACCCAGCGCTCAGCCACCGCCTGCTGCACCGGCATGCCGCCGCCGGCGGAGAGGTGCAGCGAGGAGAAATCAAGCTGCTGGAACTCTTTGTTGTTCAGCAAGGCGTTGAACAGGGTGTTGACCCCGGTCATGGCGGTAAACGGATATTTCGCCAGCTCCTTCACCAGCCCGGGGATATCGCGCGGGTTGGTGATCAGCAGATTCTGCCCGCCCAGCTCGATAAACAGGAGGCAGTTCATGGTGAGGGCGAAAATGTGATACAGCGGCAGCGCGGTGACCACAAACTCTTTGCCGCGATGCAGCAGCGGGCCGTAGGTGGCATTGACCTGCTCAAGGTTGGCCAGCATGTTGCGGTGGGTCAGCATCGCCCCTTTAGCCACCCCGGTGGTGCCCCCGGTGTACTGTAGAAACGCCAGATCTTCCGCAACGATCTCCGGCTTCACGTACTGCATGCGATAGCCGTGCTGCAGCGCGCTGCGAAACGAGATGGCATCCGGTAGATGGTACTTCGGCACCAGCCGCTTGATGTACTTAACCACAAAGTTCACCAGCGTGCCTTTGGCGGTGGAGAGCTGGTCGCCCATGCGCGTCAGGATCACGTGTTTCACCTGGGTCTTCGCCACCACTTTTTCCAGGGTATGGGCAAAGTTGGAGACGATGACGATCGCCGCCGCGCCGCTGTCGTTGAGCTGATGCTCCAGTTCACGCGGGGTATATAAGGGGTTGACGTTAACCACGATCATCCCGGCGCGCAGGATGCCAAACAGGGCCACCGGATACTGCAGCAGGTTAGGCATCATCAGGGCCACCCGGTCGCCCTTCTGTAGTCCTAAGCCCTCCTGAAGGTAAGCGGCGAAGGCGCGACTGCGCTCTTCCAGCTTACGATAGGTCATCACTTCACCCATATTGATAAACGCCGGTTGGTCGGCGTAGCGGGTGGTGGCATGTTCAAACAGTTCAACCAGGGATTGATAGCGGTCAGGATTTATCTCCGCCGGAACATCTGCGGGATAACGGTTTAGCCAAACCTTTTTCACTGCATCACCTCTGAAATAGTTATTCGTCGTCATCACAGCCCCTGGAAAATACATTTTATTAACATTATATTAACTCAGCGTACCAGTTTATTAATTAGGCAATGAGCAGGTTGCGAAGCGCGTCACTATTTTTTTTCTTATTCGACTGAAAACAAAGAAACAGCGGACCGGCCGCTGTTTCTTTGAACTAACAAAAACAACAAAATCATTCGGTTACAACGTTTCTGACCTCAGCTGGGCCGGGGTTGTACCACCCCCATCCGCCATAGCCGTAACCCCAGGGGCGCGGACCCAGCATCCACGGGTCGATCGGCTGCGGGGGCATCACCACCTGCTGCACCACGTTCCAGCGTTTGTAGCCGGTGGCGTTCATCAGCATAAATTTGTAGGGCGTGCTGCCTACTTTGCCTTCGACCACCCCGGCAATCGGCCCGACCACGGTCACCAGCTGACCGCGGAAGTCCACCGGATCGAGGAAGCCATTAACATCGGCATAGATCCGCCCGCGCGAGGGTTCGCCCAGTTCCGGTCGCGCACCGCTGTCCAGCGGCACGGTAGCGATTTCTAGGCGGGTTTTCCCCTGCTGGTTCTGCACGTTGACCACCTTGCCGCCAAAGCGCGCTTCCTGACCGACGTACAGCTGCGGGGCATTCATCACCCGCACTAAATCCTGCTGCGGCGTGGGGCTGGTGCCTTTGATGGCATCCGGCACCGATACGCAGCCGCTCAGCGCAACGGCAACCGCCGCGGCCAGCAGCCAGCGAACGCCCTGTTTTTGACCCGCCATGATGCGACTCCTTTTCTCAGTCTTCTTGTTACTGAGATTCACTCGCGGCCCGGAAGTTTCTTCCACGCCACCTCGTTACGCAAATAAACCGGCTCCGCTTTCTCCACGGCCACGGTTTTCCCTGCCGCCAGCAGATAACAGGCTAACGGCAGCATATCCTCTGCCGCCGGCAGTTCAATTTCGCCGCTGCTTAAGGTCAGTCCGCTCTCTTTCGCCAGATCCGGCCACGCCTGCCAGCCGGTGCCGACAGTGGCCCATTCGCCGGAAAGCTGCGCCAGCCGTTCGGCCACCGCGTCCGGTTTGAGCACCGCTTCCGTCTCTTCGCCGTGCCAGACACCCTGCTCGTCGCGCTGATACTCGGCCCAGTAGACTTCCCCCATCCGGGCGTCAATCGCCGCCAGCACGCGGGTGGCGCCGGTTTTGCGCCACGCGCCCTGCGCCATGGTGGCCAGTGTGGAAACACCGATCATCGGCAGCTCCGCGCCCAGCGCCAGCCCCTGAGCGATACCGATGCCAATGCGTACGCCGGTAAAGCTGCCAGGACCGCGGCCAAAGGCCAGCGCGTCCAGCTCGGTCAGGGTGGTGCCGCTCTCGGCGAGGACCTCCTGCACCAGCGGCAGGATACGTTGGGTATGTTCGCGGGGACAAATTTCGAAATGAGCACTAAGGGTGCCATCATTCCACAGCGCTGCGGAGCAGGCTTCTGTGGCGGTATCGATAGCCAAAATTCGCATGGGTGGTCACGCTCTCGTTACATAGTTCAGGCCTTCAGGCAGCCTGTTTTCCGGCAGACGGACAACCCGTCGCCACACCGCCCGAAGTCTAGTGGGAACCGCTAATTAACAAAATGGCGCGCAGCTTAACACATTTAAGGGCGGATTACCTCGCCGGCGGCACGGCGAGGAAGCGCACCGCCCGGCGGATATCGCGGGTTCGCGGCGCCGGCGGCAGACTGGCCAGAAAGACCGCGCCGTAGGGGCGCATCACCAGCCGGTTGTCGCAGATCACCAGCACCCCGCGATCGTCGATATCGCGGATCAGGCGGCCCACCCCCTGCTTAAGGGTGATCACCGCGTCCGGGAGCTGCACTTCATCGAACGGATCGCCGCCGCGCAGCCGGCAATCTTCCATCCGCGCTTTCAGCAACGGATCGTCCGGCGAGGTAAACGGCAGCTTATCAATGATCACCAGCGACAGCGCGTCGCCGCGCACGTCGACCCCTTCCCAGAAGCTGCTGGTGGCCACCAGCAGGGCATTGCCGGCGCTGACGAACTGCTGCAGAAGCTGGCCTTTACTGGTCTCGCCCTGCAGCAGCACCGGCAGAGTCATGGTGGCGCGGAACTGCTCCGCCAGATCGCGCATCATGGCGTGCGAAGTGCACAGCATAAAGCAGCGACCGTCGTTAGCCTCGATCAGCGGCTTGAGCATCGCCGCCAGATGGCGCGCCGCGCCGGGCTGGTTCGGCAGCGGTAGGTTACGCGGCACGCAGAGCAGCGCCTGATGCTGATAGTCAAAGGGGCTCGGCAGCAGCAGTGTCTGCGCCTCGTCGATCCCCAGCCGGGCGGTGAAATGGTGCAGATCGTCGTTTACCGACAGTGTCGCCGAGGTAAAGATCCAGCTCCCCGACTTCTGCGCCATCACCTCTTTAAACTTCTCGGCCACGGTCAACGGCGTCAGCGCAAGGGTAAAGTGGCGCGAGGTGCACTCATACCAGTAACTGTAGCCCGGCTGATTGATCTCTTTCAGCCGCTTCAGGCGCCCGCGATAAAGGGTGGCGCGCTCAAAGGCGGCATCGAGCAGCGCCGAGCGCCCCAGCGAGAGTTTGGCGACGTCGTAACACAGTTCAAGCGCATCATCGAGCAGCAGCAGCGCCCGCTGAATGTGGCTGTCCGCCAGCAGTTCGCGCAGGTTGCCGCGGTAGCCAGGGTCCCCCAGCTGCAGGCGGAAATCCTGGGCGCTTTGCGCCAGGCGGTCGGCGCATTTTTGCAGCTGTTGAGTGTCTTTCAGTTCGGTGCGATAGGCAATAGTGATGTCTTTCGCCAGATCCAGCAGCTGGCGGCTGGAGAGCGACTGGCCAAAGTACTGGCTGGCGATATCCGGCAGCTGATGGGCTTCGTCGAAGATCATCACCTCCGCCTCGGGGATCAGTTCGGCAAAGCCGCTCTCTTTGACCACCATATCGGCAAGGAACAGGTGATGGTTGACGACCACTACGTCGGCGTCCATCGCTTTTTTACGCGCCTTCACCACGAAGCAATCTTTATACAGCGGGCAGTCGCTGCCGAGGCAGTTATCGTTGGTACTGGTGACCAGCGGCCAGGCCTGGGAATCTTCCGCCACGCTGGCGCAGGTGCTAATATCGCCATCCTGAGTTTGGTTCGACCAGGAGCGCAGGAGGATCACGTCGCTGAGGGTTTGCACCGGCAGATCGCCGCCCGCCAGCGCCTGCTGTTCCAGGCGTTCGAGGCACAGGTAGTTGGAGCGCCCTTTGAGCAGCGCCAGTTTGCCGGTGAATTTGAGCGCTTTGGCGACGGTGGGCAGATCGCGGCTGTAGAGCTGATCCTGCAGCGCTTTCGACCCTGTGGAGATAATCACCTTTTTTTTCGCCCGCAGCGCTGGCGCCAGGTAAGCGTAGGTTTTACCGGTTCCGGTCCCCGCTTCCACCACCAGCGGCCGGGAGGCCTCAATCGCTTCGCTGACCGCCACCGCCATCTGGCGCTGCGGCTCGCGCGGTTTAAATCCCGGTATGGCTTTGGCTAGCTGGCCGTCTGCTGCAAAATCGTCGATCACATTGCCCCCTGGTTATTTGGACAGTGATTATGTCAGGGAGGGCGGCGTTTCGCCAGTCCGGGTAGTGACGCGAGCGGAACATTATGGCAGTCTTGCCGCAGCTAAATGGAATGCTCAGAGAGGAATGAGAAATGACAATTACGCGTATTGATGCCGAAGCCCGCTGGTCAGATGTAGTGATCCACAATCAGACCCTTTACTACACCGGCGTGCCGGCGAATCTTGATGCCGATGCCTTCGAGCAGACCGCCAACACCCTGGCGCAGATTGACGCGGTGCTGGAAAAACAGGGCAGCGACAAGTCGCGCATTCTTGACGCCACCATTTTCCTCGCCGACAAAAGCGACTTTGCGGCGATGAATAAAGCGTGGGACGCCTGGGTGGTAGCCGGTCACGCCCCGGTGCGCTGCACGGTGGAAGCAACGCTGATGAACCCGCAGTATAAGGTTGAAATCAAAATTATCGCCGCGGTGTAATTACTCGTCTTCGTCTTCATCTTCATCTTCAAAGCGCGCGACGATCCGTTCGCCAGTATGCGTCGCGCGTAGCTCTTCCGCCACCAGGGCAATCGCCTGGCCACTGCTCATCCCCTGGGCCATCAGTTCCTGGATACGTTCGACCGCTTTTTGCTGTTGCTCGTGGCTCAGCGAAGGTAAACCTGCAAACATCTTGTACTCCTGCTACATTGTGGGGCGTAATTATTTCACGCCGTCCCCGCCTACGCCAGAGGGACGGTAACGTTCAGGATCGAGAAAGATGTTGTCCCCCGCGATTATTACCCTGCCCTGGCGCCCGGATGCCGCCGAACACTATTTTACGCCGTTAAGCGCCCTGCCCTGGGCGATGCTGCTACATTCCGGCTTTGCCGACCATCCGCATAACCGTTTTGATATCCTGGTGGCGGCCCCGCGCGCCACGCTGCTGACGCGCGGTGAACAGACCTGGGTCGATGACGGCGAGACCACTTTTGTCTCGGCGGACGATCCGCTGCAACTACTCCAGCAGCAGCTGGATCGTCAGCCGTTCACGCCGCAGCCCCATGAGGATTTGCCGTTTCTTGGCGGCGCGCTGGGGCTGTTCGGTTACGATCTGGGCCGCCGTTTTGAGCGACTTCCCACTGTGGCGCAGGCCGATATCGCGCTGCCGGATATGGCGGTGGGGATTTATGACTGGGCGCTAATCGTCGACCATCAGCGCCAGCAGGTGTCGCTGCTCAGCTATGACGACCCGCAGCAGCGTCTGCAGTGGCTGGAGGCGCAAACGCCGGCGCCAGGTGAAACCTTCGCCCTGACCTCTGCCTGGCAGTCAAATATGAGCCGCCAGCAATACGGCGAGAAATTTCGTCAGGTGCAGGCCTATCTGCGCAGCGGTGACTGCTATCAGGTCAATCTCGCCCAGCGTTTTCAGGCCCGCTACGTCGGGAATGAATGGCAGGCTTTCCGCCAGTTGAACGCCGCCAACCGCGCCCCCTTTAGCGCCTTCATCCGCCTTGCGGAAGGGGCGATTTTAAGCCTGTCGCCGGAGCGATTTATTCAGCTCCGCCAGGGGGAAATCCAGACGCGCCCGATTAAGGGCACCCTGCCGCGGCTCGATTCGCCGCTGGCGGATGCGCAGCAGGCGGAGAAGCTGGCGAACTCGCCGAAAGATCGCGCCGAGAATTTAATGATTGTCGACCTGATGCGCAACGACATCGGCCGCGTCGCCGTCCCGGGCAGCGTGCGGGTCCCTGAGCTGTTCGTGGTGGAGCCGTTCCCGGCGGTCCATCATCTGGTCAGCACCATCACCGCCCGCCTGCCGGCGACGCTGCACGCCAGCGATCTGCTGCGCGCCGCCTTCCCGGGAGGGTCGATCACCGGCGCGCCGAAGGTCCGGGCGATGGAGATTATTGATGAACTGGAACCCCAGCGACGTAACGCCTGGTGCGGGAGCATCGGCTATCTGAGCTATTGCGGCAATATGGATACCAGCATCACCATTCGCACCCTAACGGCCTGGCAGGGGCAACTGTACTGTTCCGCCGGCGGCGGGATTGTGGCGGATAGTGAGGAAGCCGCAGAATATCAGGAAACTTTTGATAAAGTTAATCGTATCCTGCACCAACTGGAGAACTAGACCATGGCGGACCGCGCCCTCAATCTGGATGACTTTCTGTCCCGCTTTCAGCTGCTGCGTCCACAGCCTTCGCCACAGGCGCTAAACCAGCGGCAGGCGGCGGTGCTGGTGCCGATCGTACGCCGGCCGCAGCCTGGCCTGCTGTTGACCCAGCGTTCGCCGTTGCTGCGCAAGCACGCCGGCCAGGTCGCCTTTCCCGGCGGGGCGGTAGATAATACCGATGCGACGCTTATCGCCGCCGCTCTGCGCGAAGCCCAGGAAGAGGTGGCGATCCCGCCAGAGAAGGTTGAGGTGATTGGCGTTCTGCCGCCGGTGGACAGTGTCACCGGCTTCCAGGTGACGCCGGTGGTGGGCATTATTCCACCGGATCTGCACTATCACGCCAGCCAGGACGAGGTCTCCGCGGTATTTGAAATGCCGCTCGCCGAAGCCCTGCGCCTCGGGCGCTACCATCCGCTCGATATCCACCGCCGGGGCAACGACCACCGCGTCTGGCTCTCCTGGTACCAGCATTATTTTGTCTGGGGAATGACCGCCGGGATCATTCGCGAGCTGGCGCTGCAGATAGGCGCGCGCCCTTAGCTATACTGATTATGAGAGGGCGCTCTCACTATTAGTAAAATCGCGGTTATCCATTAGTTTAATTCATGTGAATAGTTGAACTGACAGGGCGCTTCCCTCTTACACTATGCGCAGTTATTACATCGTTACCGCACCCGCGGTAACCCTGTCAGGAGTATTATCGTGATTAGTCTATTCGACATGTTCAAGGTGGGGATTGGTCCCTCATCTTCCCACACTGTTGGCCCGATGAAGGCCGGTAAACAGTTCGTCGATGACCTGGTCGAAAAAGGATTGCTTAATGCAGTGACCCGCGTGGCGGTTGACGTCTACGGTTCGCTGTCATTAACCGGCAAAGGCCACCATACGGACATCGCCATTATCATGGGACTGGCGGGCAATCAGCCCGATACGGTCGATATAGACGCGATACCGGCATTTATCCGTGACGTCGAGACACGCGGCCGTCTGCTGCTGGCCAACGGTCAGCACGAAGTCGACTTCCCGGCGGATGACGGCATGCGTTTTCGCAGCGACAATCTGCCGCTGCACGAAAACGGCATGACCATTCATGCCTGGGCCGGCGAGAAAGAGATCTACTGCAAGACCTATTACTCGATTGGCGGCGGCTTTATCGTCGATGAAGAGCACTTCGGCAAAGAGAACGCCAACGAACTGCAGGTGCCCTACCCGTTTAAATCGGCGCAGGAAATGCTGGCCTACTGCAAGGAGACCGGCCTGTCGCTCTCCGGGATGGTGATGCAGAACGAGCTGGCGCTGCACAGCAAAAAAGAGATCGAGGACTATTTCGCTAATGTCTGGCAGACCATGCGCGCCTGTATCGACCGCGGCATGAACACCGAAGGCGTGCTGCCTGGCCCGCTGCGCGTACCGCGTCGCGCGTCGGCGCTGCGTCGTCTGCTGGTGGCCAGCGATAAGCTCTCCAGCGATCCGATGAACGTCGTTGACTGGGTCAACATGTTCGCGCTGGCGGTCAATGAAGAGAACGCCGCCGGCGGTCGCGTGGTGACCGCGCCGACCAACGGCGCCTGCGGCATCGTTCCGGCGGTACTCGCTTATTACGATCACTTTATCGAATCCGTCAGCCCGGAGATCTATATCCGCTACTTTATGGCCTGCGGTGCGATCGGCGCGCTGTACAAGATGAATGCCTCCATTTCCGGCGCCGAAGTCGGCTGTCAGGGCGAAGTGGGCGTCGCCTGCTCGATGGCGGCGGCGGGTCTGGCCGAACTGCTCGGCGCCAGCCCGGAACAGGTCTGCGTGGCGGCGGAGATCGGCATGGAACATAACCTCGGACTGACCTGCGACCCGGTCGCCGGCCAGGTACAGGTGCCGTGCATTGAACGTAACGCCATCGCCTCCGTGAAAGCGATCAACGCCGCGCGGATGGCAATGCGCCGCACCAGCGAACCGCGCGTCTCGCTCGATAAAGTGATCGAGACCATGTACGAAACCGGCAAAGACATGAACGCCAAGTACCGCGAAACTTCGCGCGGCGGACTGGCGATTAAAGTTCAGTGTGACTAAAGTGTTGGCTTTCGCCTGCCCCCTCCCGGTGCGCAGGCGTAAAGCGAGGGGAACTGAAAGCCCCCTGCCTTCCTGATGCGCCCTCTGTGGCGCATTTCTTTTTTCTATACCTGACGATATTCTGCCACTACAATTGCTCTATTAAATAAGCCACGCTTAACCACTCGTCCTGTCGACAGGGTGTCGCACATGCAGACTGCACAAAAAGTCATTACGGCCTATCGTCGCAAACGCATTATTGTCTGCCTGCTGGTAGCCCTGGTGACCCTGGGCGCCACCTTAGCTATCCGATTTATTTCGCAGCGTAGCGAAAATGAAGGCTATATTCGCATGGCCGCCAGCCAACGGGTGGCGGCGCTGGATAACATCCTGCGTCCGCTGAGCGCGCAGCGAACCACCCTGCTTCCTCTGGTGGGCCACCCCTGCCCGGATATCCATTTGTCGCTGCGTAAAATCGCGGCCTCGTTGCAGACCGTTCGTTCCGTCGCGCTCGTGACGTCAGGTATCGTTTACTGTTCGAGTATTTTTGGGCCGCGACAGGCGGATTTACATCGCCTGCAGCCTGCGCTTCCTGCACCCCGTCCTCTGCTGCTCTTTTCGAACGACAGCTCCTTGCTCAAAGGCACACCGGTGCTGATACAGTGGTATCCAGCCTCGGAGAGAGGCGTGGATGGCGTGATGCTGATTGTCAATATCGAGCTGCTGGGGACCTTAATTCTCAACGAAAAATCATCCCTGATAAGCGACGTCAGCCTGCAGGTTGGCGATCGTTATTTTAGCAGCAGCCATGGGCTTCTCGAGAAAGCGCATACCCCGCCGGGAACGGTGATTTATCGCCAGCGCTCTACCGAGTTTCCGTTTATCGTCAATATCAATGGCCCTGGCGCCTCGGCGATTGCGCTTGAGGAGCTGCCCGGCGAGCTGCCGCTGGCGCTGATCTTCAGCCTGTTGATGACCGGCATCGCCTGGCTGGCCACCGCCGGCAGAATGAGCTTCTCGCGGGAGATAAGCCTCGGTATTTCCGCCCGGGAGTTTGCCCTCTGGTGCCAGCCGCTGCAGGATGCGCGCAGCGGCCGCTGCTGCGGGGTGGAGATCCTGCTGCGCTGGAACAACCCTCGCCGCGGTGCGATTTCGCCGGAGGTGTTTATTCCCATCGCCGAAGGGGACAATCTGATCATCCCCCTCACCCGCTATGTGATTGCCGAAACCGCCCGCCGTCTGGATGCTTTTCCCCGCGACCGCCAGTTTCATATCGCGATTAACGTCGCTGCCCGCCACTTTGCCAACGGCTTACTGCTGCATGACCTGCATAATTACTGGTTCAGCATGAACCCGGTACAGCAGCTGGTGGTCGAGTTGACCGAACGCGATGTCCTGCAGGATGGCGACCAGCACATGGCCGAAGATCTGCACCAGAAAGGCGTCCAGCTGGCGATCGATGACTTTGGCACCGGCAACAGCTCCCTATCGTGGCTGGAAACACTGCGCCCGGACGTGCTGAAGATTGACCGCTCGTTTACCAGCTCGGTGGGGATAGACAGCGTCAATGCCACGGTGACCGATATCATTATCGCCCTCGCCAACCGGCTGAATATTATTACCGTTGCCGAAGGAGTGGAGACGCAGGAACAGGAAAGCTACCTCAGAGACCACGGTGTCGATGTGCTGCAGGGGTTTTATTATGCCCGGCCGATGCCGGTGGAGGCATTCCCGGCGTGGCTGGCCAGCCGAGAGGCAACAGAATAACTCGCCGGCCCCCACGGGGACCGGCGCGCAGGACGATTACTCTTCTTCGTCGCTCGGCGGACGGGTGACCACCGCGCGAACCAGATCGACCCGGTAGTCATTCGCTTCCACCACGGTGAAATGCAGCGGCGGCAATGACACCACGTCGCCAATGCGCGGGATATGGCCATTGGCGGAGATCACCAGACCGGCAACCGTAGCAATATCCTCATCGTCATTGATCAGCGGATCCAGCCCCAGCGCCTGCTGCAACGCATGCAGGTCGGTCGACCCCTTAATAAGCCAGCCGTCGCCATCGATAACGATCTCCGGCGTCTCATCGGCGTCCGGGAATTCTCCAGCGATCGCTTCCAGAACGTCCAGCGGGGTCACTAATCCCTGCACCACGCCAAATTCATTGGTCACGATGACGAAACTGCCGCGGGCGCGGCGCAGGACGCCGAGCAGGTTGATCGGGTCCAGCGTTTCAGGTACCACGATCGCCGGGGAGGCGGAGGCCAGCGCCGCGACGTTTTCGCCCGACTCCAGAGCCACCAGCATCTCCTTCGCCCGCACGATACCAATGATTTCATCCAGTTCTCCGCGGCAGACCGGGAACAGACTGTGCGGCGACGAAAGCAGCTGACGGCGAATTTCATCTTCACTCTGCTCGGCGTCGACCCAGCTGATTTCCCCGCGCGGCGTCATGATGCTGCGCAGAGAGCGCTGAGCCAGGGTCAGCACGCCGTTAATCATGTAGCGCTCTTCTTCCGCAAAGGCGCCTTCCGGTACCGGCACCGCCGCCGGGCTGTCAGCGTCGTGGTTGACGGACGCCTGTTTATTACGGCCGCCCATCAGACGCAAGATCGCATCCGCGGTACGGGCGCGCAGCGGCAACGTCGACTGGTGACGTACAAAGTTGCGGCGCGCCACCTGGTTAAAGAACTCAATGATGATCGAGAAACCGATCGCCGCGTAAAGGTACCCTTTCGGAATATGGAAGCCAAACCCTTCCGCCACCAGACTCAGGCCGATCATCAACAGGAAGCTCAGACAGAGCACCACCACCGTCGGGTGCTGGTTGACAAAGCGCGTCAACGGCTTGGAGGCCAGCAGCATCATGATCATCGCGATCACGACCGCTGCCATCATCACCGGCAGATGGTTCACCATCCCGACCGCGGTGATCACCGCGTCCAGTGAGAAGACGGCATCCAGCACTACGATCTGCAGTACCACCACCCAGAAACTGGCATAGCCTTTCCCGTGACCGGCATCGTGCTGGCGGTTTTCCAGCCGTTCATGCAGCTCAGTTGTCGCCTTGAACAGCAAGAAGATCCCGCCAAGCAGCATGATGAGGTCACGCCCGGAAAAGGAGAAATCGGCGATAGTAATCAGCGGCTTCGTCAGCGTCACCATCCAGGAGATCACCGACAGCAGCCCCAGGCGCATCACCAGCGCCAGCGACAGGCCGATCAGTCGCGCTTTATCACGCTGCTTCGGCGGCAGTTTGTCCGCCAGGATGGCAATAAACACCAGGTTATCAATACCGAGCACAATTTCCAGAACGATAAGCGTCAACAGGCCGGCCCAGATTGAGGGATCCATTAACAATTCCATGTGCGACTCCGGTTAGCGGCAAGGTCAGTCATCGCCATGTCATGCACGGACGCGACAATAGATGCTGAAAGATAAGCGTGATGCGTGGAGGTGGCAACCAGGTGCCAGAAAGTGAAAAGACGTCGATGACGGTCCATACTGCGGGCTATGCCCTATACTCCTGAGTAATTAAACGGAAGTTAAACATAGCAAAATATAGAGCGAAATTGGAAAAGATTTACCTGAATTTGCAATAACTAAGGCTATTTTTTGCGCTGCAAAATTATTAGCAGGCGATGCCTGATTAACGGATCTTCATCACATTAATTATTTTTTCACTGTCTAAAATAATTCGCGGTAGTAACTATTTTCTATCTTACACCCTAACTGAATCGATTTTGTCCTCAAGAGTGATTCAGGATGTATCAAAGCAGATGATGCATTCACGATAATAAAGGAGGTAGCAAGTGACGATTGCTATTGTAATAGGCACACATGGTTGGGCTGCAGAACAGCTGCTGAAAACAGCAGAGATGCTGTTGGGCGAGCAGGAAAACGTTGGCTGGATCGATTTCGTTCCGGGTGAAAACGCCGAAACGCTGATCGAGAAATACAATGCCCAGTTGGCAAAACTGGATACCAGTAAAGGCGTGCTGTTTCTCGTCGATACATGGGGAGGCAGCCCGTTCAACGCTGCGAGCCGCATTGTCGTCGATAAAGAGCACTACGAAGTTATCGCCGGCGTCAACATCCCGATGCTGGTGGAAACCTTCATGGCCCGCGATGACGATCCTTCCTTTGATGAGCTGGTCGCCTTAGCGGTAGAGACCGGCAGCGAAGGCGTGAAAGCGCTGAAGGCCAAACCGGTGGAAAAAGCGGCCCCTGCGCCCGCTCCAGCCGCGGCGCCAAAAGCCGCCGCACCGGCCAAACCGATGGGCCCGAATGACTACATGGTGATTGGCCTCGCGCGTATCGACGATCGCCTGATCCATGGTCAGGTCGCCACCCGTTGGACCAAAGAGACCAACGTCACCCGCATCATCGTCGTCAGCGACGAAGTCGCCGCGGATACCGTGCGCAAAACCCTGTTGACCCAGGTTGCGCCGCCGGGCGTCACCGCCCACGTCGTGGACGTCGCCAAAATGATCCGCGTCTACAACAACCCGATGTACGCCGGACAGCGCGTCATGCTGCTGTTTACTAACCCGACCGACGTTGAGCGCGTCGTCGAGGGCGGCGTGAAAATCACCAGCGTCAACATCGGCGGTATGGCGTTCCGCCAGGGCAAAACCCAGGTTAACAACGCGATTTCGGTCGATGCCAAAGATATTGAGGCGTTTAACAAGCTGAACGCACGCGGTATCGAGCTGGAGGCACGTAAAGTGTCCACCGACCCGAAACTGAAAATGATGGATCTGATCGCCAAGGTCGATAAATAAACCGGACGATCGCGCCCCAGTTTTCACTTTAAGACTTAATCAACAGGAGAAGTACAATGGAGATTACCCTTCTTCAGATTGTGCTGGTGTTCATCGTCGCGTGTATTGCGGGTATGGAGTCGGTGCTTGATGAATTTCAGTTCCACCGTCCTCTGGTCGCCTGTACGCTGATCGGCGCCGTTCTCGGCGATATGAAAACCGGTATTATTATCGGCGGTACGCTGGAAATGATCGCCCTGGGCTGGATGAACATCGGTGCGGCGGTTGCCCCTGATGCCGCGCTGGCGTCCATTATTTCCACCGTTCTGGTTATTGCCGGCCATCAGAGCATCGGCGCCGGCATCGCGCTGGCTATCCCGCTGGCGGCTGCAGGCCAGGTGCTGACCATCATCGTGCGTACTATCACCGTAGCCTTCCAGCACGCGGCGGATAAAGCGGCGGAGAATGGCAACCTGACTGCCCTGTCGTGGCTGCACGTCTCGTCCCTGTTCCTGCAGGCGATGCGTATCGCTATCCCGGCCGTCATCGTGGCCATTTCCGTCGGTACCAGCGAAGTCCAGGGCCTGCTGAACGCAATCCCTGAAGTGGTCACCAGCGGCCTGAACATCGCCGGCGGCATGATCGTGGTGGTTGGTTACGCGATGGTCATCAATATGATGCGCGCGGGCTACCTGATGCCGTTCTTCTACCTCGGCTTCGTCACCGCCGCCTTCACCAACTTCAACCTGGTGGCCCTGGGCGTGATTGGCGCGGTCATGGCAATCCTCTACATCCAGCTGAGCCCGAAATATAACCGCGTCGCCGGTGCCCCGGCTCAGGCGGCTGGTAACAACGATCTCGATAACGAACTGGACTAACAGGTGAGCGAAATGGTTGATATGACTAAAAATACCACCGAGAAAAAACTCACTCAGAGTGATATTCGTGGCGTGTTCATTCGTTCTAACCTGTTCCAGGGTTCATGGAACTTCGAACGTATGCAGGCGCTGGGCTTCTGCTTCTCTATGGTTCCGGCGATTCGTCGTCTGTACCCGGAGAATAACGATGCGCGTAAGCAGGCGATTAAGCGTCACCTTGAGTTCTTCAATACCCATCCTTACGTTGCCGCTCCGGTACTGGGCGTAACCCTGGCGATGGAAGAGCAGCGCGCCAATGGCGCAGAGATTGACGATGGCGCCATCAACGGCATCAAAGTCGGTCTGATGGGACCGCTGGCCGGTGTCGGCGACCCAATCTTCTGGGGCACTGTGCGTCCGGTGTTCGCGGCCTTAGGCGCCGGGATCGCGATGAGCGGAAGCCTGCTCGGCCCTCTGCTGTTCTTTATCCTGTTCAACGCGGTGCGACTGCTGACCCGCTACTATGGCGTCGCCTACGGCTACCGCAAAGGCGTGGACATCGTGAAAGATATGGGCGGCGGCTTCCTGCAGAAACTGACTGAAGGGGCGTCAATCCTCGGCCTGTTTGTCATGGGGGCGCTGGTTAACAAGTGGACGCACGTGAACATTCCGATGGTGGTGTCAAAAATCACCGGCTCTGACGGACAGGTTCATGTCACCACGGTGCAGACGATCCTCGACCAGCTGATGCCGGGCCTGGTACCGCTGCTGCTGACCTTCGCCTGTATGTGGCTGCTGCGTAAGAAAGTTAACCCGCTGTGGATCATCGTTGGCTTCTTCGTCATCGGTATCGCAGGCTACGCTGTCGGCCTGCTGGGTCTGTAATTTCCAGGTTGTACGCCGGGGGCTAGCCCCCGGCTTTTTTTTATCAGGAGGAACGCAAAGCAATGACATTCACGGACCTGGTGATCATCCTGTTCATCCTTGCGCTACTGGCCTACGCGGTGTATGACCAGTTTATTATGCCGAGGCGCAACGGCCCGGTGCTGCTGGCCATTCCCCTGCTTCGCCGCAGCCGCGTTGACGGCCTGATCTTTGTCGGCCTCATCGCCATTCTAATCTATAACAACATCACCCAGCACGGCACCCCGATCACCACCTGGCTATTGTCTGCGCTGGCGCTGATGGGACTCTATTTATTCTGGATCCGTACGCCGAAAATCATTTTCAAACCGCGCGGCTTTTTCTTCGCCAACGTGTGGATAGAATATCAGCGAATTAAAGAGATGAATTTATCCGAAGACGGCGTGCTGGTGATGCAATTAGAGCAACGGCGGCTGCTGATTCGCGTACGAAATATCGACGATCTGGAGAAGATATACAAACTTCTTGTTTCAACTCAATGAGTTATAAATATAGCCAGCGCTATGTTTTTTCCGATTTCGTCTGGGGGATTATATAGCCATGGCTATATTTCCCCACCTGCTCTTCTGTTTTTCATTAACTATTTATTTACTTATAAATTCAAATGAAAATCGTTATCATTTGGTTATTAAAATAGCCCTCTTCTGTTATTGTTTTATATTCTAAAAATATGTTAAGGTTGCGCCCGTCGTTGGGGAGTAGCCGATTTCCTGCCCGCCAGGAAATGTACGTGTCAACATACTCGTTGCAAAACGTGGCACGTACGGGTTGAAGTGATTCAATCAGGCGAGACCATAGATACATCACTGCTGTACGTATTGCTCAGCCATTGAGCGGCTCCGCGTATATTTACTGGGGGCAGCGATGTGTCATATGGATTATCCCCGGTCAGGACAGGCACATGAATTTATCCGCAACCCTTCTTCTCGCTTTCGGCATGTCTATGGACGCCTTCGCGGCCTCTATTGGCAAAGGCGCCACCCTGCACAAACCCAAATTCTCAGAAGCAGTGCGCACCGGGCTGATTTTTGGCGCTATTGAAACCCTGACGCCGCTGGTCGGCTGGGGACTGGGCATGCTGGCCAGCCAGTTTGTTCTCGAATGGAACCACTGGATTGCCTTTATTCTGCTGGTGTTTCTCGGCGGGCGGATGATCATCGAGGGGTTTCGCGGCGACAGCGACGAGGCGTGCGAGGCGCCTCGCCGGCATGGCTTCTGGCTGCTGGTCACCACCGCCTTCGCCACCAGCCTTGACGCCATGGCGGTCGGCGTCGGCCTGGCCTTCCTGCAGGTCAGCATTGTCACCACCGCGCTGGCGATCGGCTGCGCCACCTTTATCATGTCGACGCTGGGGATCATGGTAGGTCGCTTTATCGGCCCGCTGCTGGGCAAACGGGCCGAAATTCTCGGCGGTATCGTGCTGATTGGCATCGGCAGCGAAATCCTCTGGAGCCATTTCGCCGGTTAAGCTTTACTCCTCGCGCTGCCAGCAATGGATCATAAAATCGGTCTGGCAGCCAAAGGTTGCCTGCTGACGCAGCGCGTCATGCACGTCGGCCTTGGCCCGCCACGCGAACGGCGTCATCTGCAGCAGAGCCTGCGCTTCACTTCCCGTCAGGGTCATCGGATAAGCCAGCTGCTGCTGAGCAGCCAGGCGGAACCCCGGCATCGCTTCCGTCTTCAGCTCATGCAGGCGGATCTCATCGTAAATCAGCCCTTTCAGCTCCAGCAAATGGCGGGGTCCCGGCGTGGCGGTGATCACCCACCCGCCAGGCCGCACCACTCGCGCCAGCTCACCGGCGTTGCAGGGGGCGTAAATGCGCACTACCGCATCGAAGCTGTTATCGGAGAACGGCAGACGCTGGCTGGAGGCGACGCAAAAATTCACCTGCGGATAGCGTTTTGCCGCCGCGCGAATTGCCGGCTTCGACACGTCCAGCCCCCAGCTGCGGCTGGCGATGGCGGCAAACGCGTGGGTGTAATATCCTTCGCCACAGCCGATATCCAGTAACGCCTGAGGGGCAGCGTGCCGCAGTCGTTCAGCGATAGCATCCCGCAGCGGCTGATAATGCCCGGCGTCAAGGAACGCCCGACGGGCCTGCATCATCTCAGCGCTGTCGCCGGGATCGCGCGACCGTTTGAACTGCACCGGTAGCAGATTGACGTACCCCTCTTTCGCCAGATCGAACTGGTGCCGCTGCGGGCAGGAATAGTGGTTGTCGCTACGGCTGAGCGGCGCGTGGCAAAGGGGGCAACTGTATGACATGACGGCTCCGGTGTCGCTGAAAGGGCGAAAGTGTAGCGCTATTCGCCCTTGCAGACCACTGTTACAGCGCCGGCGCCAGCGGGTGGCTGTCGTGCATGACGATCAGATTCTCCGCGCCTTGCGGCATACCGTCCGGCATGACGTTCTCCAGCCGCAGGACGTCGCCCATAATCTGGCTGAATACCGGGGCGGAAACGGCCCCGCCGTAATACGAGCCATTGCTCGGATCGTTCATCACTACCACCAGCGCGAACTGCGGACGGCTGGCGGGCGCCACGCCGGCGGTATAGGCCACATATTTATCAATATATTTGCCGTCCGGGCCGATCTTCTTCGCCGTCCCCGTTTTTACCGCCACCCGGTAGTCGCGCACCGCCGCCTTGGTGCCGCCTCCGCCCGGGAGCGCCACGCTCTCCATCATATGCTCCACGCTGTGGACAATATTCTCCGGCATTACGCGCGTGCCAATCACTGGCGGGTCGATGCGGGTGATCGACAACGGTCGTTCAATGCCGAAGCCGCCGATGGTGGCATAAACATGCGCCAGCTGGAGCGGGGTCACCATCAAACCATAGCCGAAAGCGAAGGTGGCGCGATCCAGTTGCCCCCAGTAGCGGCGATGCGGCATCAGCCCGGCGCTTTCCCCGGTCAACCCCAGCCCCGTCGGCTCGCCGAAACCGAAAGCCGTATAGGTGTCAATCAGATGCTGCACCGGCATGGCCAGCGAGAGATGCGACACGCCGGTATCGCTGGATTTCTGCAGGATCCCGGTCAGGCTCAGCTCCGGATAATAGCCGACATCGCGGATACGGTGGCCGTCAAGGACAAACGGATGGGTGTCCACGACGCTGTCCGGCTGGACAATCCCCTGCTGCAGCGCGGTCATGATCACCAGCGGTTTGACGGTCGACCCCGGCTCGAAGGTATCGCTGATGGCCCGGTTGCGAAAATCATCCAGCGTTGCGGCATCGCGATTGTTTGGATTGAAGTCGGGATAGCTGGCCATCGCCAGGATCTCGCCGGTATCGATTTTGATCAGCACCGCTGCCCCGGACTCGGCTTTATTCCAGCGAACAGCATTGTCGAGGGCATCTTCCGTTACCGTCTGCAGGCGCTCATCGATACTCAACTGCAGATTATGCGCCGGCACCGGCGGTACTTCGGTAATATTCTCAATCACATTGCCATGTTTATCTTTACGCACCAGACGTCGCCCGGGTTTACCGGTCAACTGGGCGTTGAAGCTTTTCTCCACCCCTTCGATGCCCTGATTATCGACATTGGTAAAGCCCAGCAGATTGGCAGCCACGTGGCCTGCCGGATAGAAACGCCGCGATTCATCACGCAGGTAGACGCCAGGCAGATGCAGTTTATCAATCCACTCCGCCTGCTCGGGATTGATCTGCCGCGCCAGATAGAGAAAGCGGGCATGAGGATGGCTCTGTACCCGCTGGGCCAGTTCCCCGAGGTTGAGATGCAGCGCTTCGGCCATCGCCTGCCAGCGGGGGCCGTAGCCGACGCCGCCTTTCTCCATGGTGGTCTGCGGATCGATCCAGATCGCGCTAACTGGAACGCTCACCGCCAGCGGTCGTCCTTCCCGGTCGGTGATCATCCCCCGCTCAACCGCAACGGGCTCTTCGCGCAGAGAACGCATATCCTCTTGCTTTACCAGATTATCGGGGGAAACAATCTGCAGCCAGCCCACGCGGGCCAATAGCAGTCCCAGACAACCGAGTATGGCCACACAGAGTAACCCGAAGCGAATCGGGGTAAAGCTGGTGGCGGACTTCATTTTTTTGTTTAGCACCATAGCTCCGGCATTGTTTTGCAACCAACTGATTTAACAGAAAATTAGCAAAACAGACTGCTACACAATGCTAATAAAGTTGAGTATTTGCAACAAGACGCGACGAGAGGGGGAAAAATGACATGCTTTGCAATAAAAACGCAAAAGCCCCGCACAGGCGAGGCTTTTATACAAGAAGAGTGGTCTTGTATCAGATAGCAGTTACGTTAACTGCAGCCGGACCTTTCTGGCCGTCCTGAATTTCGAACTCAACGTTCTGGCCTTCAGCCAGAGTTTTGAAGCCGTTACCCTGGATAGCGGAGAAGTGTACGAACACATCTTTGCTGCCATCAGCCGGAGTAATGAAACCAAAACCTTTAGACTCGTTGAACCACTTAACTTGACCTTTAATCTTTGCCATTTGCAAAATTCCTTAGACTGTTTTCTTCGCCTGCTGGCGTTTACATAGATAAAACTGACACATAACTGCATGAGGCACTAATTTAAGGTTCGGCAGAGAAGCGGTATTCAACGACAACGTGTTTACTCAGGACTTCTTTACTGAAAATGCCACACATAAACAGAACTGTACCTCGTTTAACCCGAAAGGTGTTATCACACACTACGTAAATAATGGCAAGCCATTTTTAAACGTGTCTCGATCGTTCGCACAAATTATAAGGTAATCCTTTGATCGCCTGCACATTTATGCGTCTTTGCCGCCCCTGGCAAGGCGCTATGGCGTTTATCAATAACGCCGGAGCGCTGCCTTGTAACTGCAACTTTTTTACCATAGCTCAACAACTTCGCTTCGTCCAGGTATGTCCGTATACGAACTGCCAGTATACGGGCGACTGACGAGCCGTGATGAATATTGATGCGCAAAATTCGTTATAACCCCAGACGAAAAATCGCTAAAGCCAGGCCAGTGTAGTGATAATAAATCCTTTCAGTCGTCTCGCTAAAAATAGTGCTAATTCTGCACCTTAATAATGAAAAAAAGATGACAGCGTCACGTTATCCGACAATAAACGCGGCGGGGATCACTTTATTTACAGCGTGTATAAAAGAGGATAGTGCATTGAGAAAGGAATAATGGAATAAGAATAAGATATTACCGACCGCTATCATGCAGGTGCGCATCATATGATGCACACCTGTCGAGGTACTTAGCGCTCTGCCACCAGGCGGATAAACTCATCCTCCCCTTTCGCCTTACCGGCGACGGTCGGCTCGACCACGTCCTCTTTTTCCGGCGCACTGGCTTCGCACAAGCGACGTAGCAGCGCATTCTGCCGCTTTTGCTGATCCAGCAGAGCCTGCAGCAGTTCTATCTGCTCATTCGCCCGCGAGCTGGCGCGGTTGACGAAGAACCATAACAACAGACCGACAAGCAGCAGCGCCACAGACACGGCCAGCGATGCCAGATTTAAGATCCCAGGATTTAGTAACTCACTCATTTCACCACCTCAAAGAGAAGGCGTTCATTCTACCACCCGCGGCGCAGAAGGAAATCAGTCGTCAGAAAAATGTCTTACCACGGGATAAATTTATTGATAGTGCAAATGCCGCTGAAAAACTGAACATCCTGGTCGCACATTACGTTAAGCATCTGAGTCCACAGCAACAGGCAGCCTGCTATGATGACTATCAGTAAAACCCACCGTAATTTTTTCACTCCACTCTCCGCATCAGTACTTTATGTCGCCAGGATAACACGGCCTTCTTAAACCGCGGCTAACTGTAATACGAAAGGCAAGTTTAGGAATCATCGACTTGTTTCAAAACGTGTTCGTGTCAAAATCACGGCAAGGATCATACAAATAATGAGGCATCAATGCGATTAATCATTCGTACTATTGTGGTCGTGGCTATCTTATGGATTGGCGTATTATTAAGCGGCTACGGGGTATTATTCCACAGTGAAGAAAACGTCGGCGGCCTGGGCCTGAAGTGTCAATATCTCACCGCCCGTGGGGTCAGTACCGCACTTTATGTGCATTCCGATAGCGGCGTGATCGGCGTCAGCAGCTGCCCGCTGCTGCGTAAAAGCGCAACCGTCGTGGATAACGGCTAAGATCCAACCGGCGACCGCGACGATAGCGCCGCGGTCGCCGAATGCTTCAGCGCGGTCAGAAGGGGTAGTCGTTGTAGCCCATCTGTTCAGAAATCTTGCGCGCCGCCTGGTGCAGCATCGCCACATATTCATGCAAACGTTCTTCAGAGAACCGTAAGGTCGGGAAAGAGATGCTCAACCCGGCGATGACTACGCCGAAACGGTCGAATACCGGTACCCCAATGCAGCGCAGCCCCTCTTCCTGCTCTTCATTATCTTCGCCGTATCCCTGCTCGCGAACGCCATCCAGCACCTTCAGCAACTCAGCGGTACTAGTGATGGTCCGCTCGGTGCTGCGTTTATACTCCACGCCGTCAAGGATCTGCTCCACTTCGCTGCGATCGCGCCACGCCAGCAGTACTTTGCCAATCGCGGTGCTGTACAACGGATTGCGACGGCCGATACGAGAGTACATCCGCAGGTTATACATCGAATCAATCTTGTGAATGTAAACAATACTGTCTTCATCCAGCGCGCCGAGATGGATAGTCTCTTTCGTCAGTCGGGAGAGTTCCCGCATCTGAATATCGGCGCTGCGCACCAGGTCGACGTTCTGCAGCGCGCGCGCCCCCAGCTCGAACAGTTTGAGCGTGAGGGAGTATTTCTCAGACTCTCCCTCCTGCGCCACATAGCCCAGTGATTTCATGGTCTGTAAAAAGCGATAAACGGTGCTTTTCGACATCATGACGCGCTGGGACAGTTCGGTAATGCCAATTTCACGCTCTTCACCCAGCGCCTGCAGGATGCCGAAAACCTTCAATACCGAAGAGACAGAATCTGGCTGTTTATCCAAATCTGCACCTGCCATTTATCACCTCGTCGTAACTGTTTTATAAAATTTAGAACCGGTTTTTATTATAAATTCGCCGCCTCTGCGCCGCAATCATTCTTCTGCCACTTCGTTACAAATCTGCGACATACGGCGGAATAATCAATGCTAAACTCATCATTCAAAAAACCGTTTCATTTAAGACTCATTTTCACCATGGATAAAAACTCTTCCGATGGCGTGCCGCTGCCGCAGCGCTATGGCGCCATTTTGACCATTGTGCTTGGGCTGACCATGGCCGTGCTCGACGGGGCCATCGCCAACGTCGCGCTGCCGACCATCGCCAGCGATCTTAACGCCTCCCCGGCGGCTTCAATCTGGATCGTTAACGCCTACCAAATCGCCATTGTTATCGCCCTGCTGCCGCTCTCTTTCCTCGGCGACATGGTCGGCTATCGCCGTATCTATAAGATAGGCCTGGTGGTGTTTATCTTTACCTCACTAGCCTGCGCCCTCTCGCGCAGCCTCGAAATGCTGACTTTCGCTCGCGTCGCCCAGGGGCTGGGCGGCGCCGCGCTGATGAGCGTAAACACCGCCTTGATCCGCCTGATTTATCCGCAACGCTTTCTCGGTCGCGGCATGGGTATCAACTCCTTTGTCGTCGCCGTCTCTTCGGCGGCAGGCCCGACGATCGCCGCTGCGATCCTCTCCCTCGCCTCCTGGCAATGGCTGTTTTTAATTAACGTGCCTCTCGGCATCGTCGCCTTACTCCTGGCGATGCGCTTTCTGCCGCCCAACAGCGCGCGCAGCAAAATCGTCCGCTTCGATTTGCCGAGCGCCATCATGAACGCGCTGACCTTCGGGCTGTTGATCACCGCCCTGAGCGGTTTCGCACAGGGCCAGTCCACTCAGCTGGTGCTGGCGGAGGTCGCCGCCATGCTGGTGGTGGGCTTTTTCTTCGTTCGCCGTCAGCTCACGATGCCCATCCCGCTGCTGCCGGTCGATCTGCTGCGCATCCCGCTCTTCTCCCTCTCTATCTGCACCTCCATCTGCTCTTTCTGCGCGCAGATGCTGGCGATGGTCTCTCTGCCCTTCTTCCTGCAAACAATGATCGGGCGCAGCGAAGTGGAGACCGGCCTGCTGCTGACGCCGTGGCCGCTGGCAACGATGGTAATGGCGCCGCTGGCCGGTTATTTAATTGAAAAATGCCATGCGGGGTTGCTGGGGGCCATTGGGCTGCTGGTTATGGCCTGCGGCCTGTTCGGCCTGGCGCTGCTTCCGGCGTCGCCCAGCGATCTGGATATTATCTGGCGTATGGCGCTGTGCGGCGCCGGCTTCGGGCTGTTCCAGTCGCCAAACAACCACACCATTGTCGCCTCGGCCCCGAGCCATCGCAGCGGCGGCGCCAGCGGCATGCTGGGTACCGCTCGCCTGCTCGGCCAGAGCACCGGCGCCGCGCTGGTGGCCCTTTTATTCAACCTGCTCGGCAACAGCGGCACCCACACCGCCCTGCTGCTGGCCGGCATCCTGGCGACCGTCGCTGCGCTGATTAGCGGTCTGCGCATCACTCAGCCGCGCGCAGCCTGACGATTAAGGACAAAAAAAATCCGCAGCCTTCGGGCTGCGGATTTTTATTTTCAGCGTCAGATTGACGGACTATTTCAGATATTCTCCGCTACGCAGCGCTTCAATACGCTTGTCCAGCGGCGGGTGGGTCATAAACAGCTCGCTCATGGACTTCGCTTTACCGTTGATGCAGAACGCCATCATGCTGCTGGCTTCCTGCGGCTCATAGCTGGTTTTCAGGCGCTGCAGGGCGGCAATCATCTTCTCGCGGCCCACCAGACGCGCCGAGCCGGCATCAGCATGGAATTCGCGATAACGAGAGAACCACATGGTGATAATGCTGGCCAGAATACCGAACACCAGCTCCAGCACCGTGGCGACGGCGAAGTAGATCAGCGGATTACCATTGCTGCTCTCGCCTTCATCTTCCCGGTTGCCGCCGAGGAAGCCGGCCGCAATCTGCGCGATAACGCGGGAGATAAAGATAACGAAGGTGTTCACCACCCCCTGAATCAGAGTCATGGTGACCATATCGCCATTGGCGATGTGGCTGATTTCATGGGCGATGACCGCTTCCGCTTCATCACGGCTCATGTTTTGCAACAGCCCGGTACTGACAGCGACCAGCGAGGCGTCGCGACGCGCACCGGTAGCGAAGGCGTTGATGTCAGGGGCGTGATAGATAGCCACCTGCGGCATGGCAATGCCCGCCTGCTGCGCCTGCTGCGCAACGGTGTTCATCAGCCAGCGTTCCGTTTCGTTGCGCGGCTGCTCGATCACTTCCCCACCCACAGACTTCAGCGCCATCCATTTCGACATCATCAGCGAAACGATAGAACCACCGAAGCCGAACAGCAGGGCCATAATCAACAGACCGGTCATGCTGCTGGATTGGATCCCCGTGAGGCTTAACACCAGCCCGAACACGACCATCACTGCCAGGTTCGTCAGCAGGAAAAGCGCGATTCGCATCATAATTTTCTTTTTACCTCAATTTAACAAAACGCACTGTGCGATTACCCACATCGTATGGGTCAGGCTGCAATTTTCAACCATCAGCCCCCGCTAAGTCACGATAAAAACACAACTTTACATTTTGTAGCATCTTGCTGACAACGGCAGAGCAGGTTGACATTTTGTTAGATGAGCTGAATGGCGATGACAAAGGGCATAAAAAAAACGGGCACCTCTCAGGGTGCCCGTTAGCGACTTATTGGCTGGCCGGCGGTTCCACCGCCGGGCGCGCTTTTTCGAGATGGGCGAGGTCTACCGCGATATGGACCGTCTCATCAAGATACGGATCCGGCTCCTGGTAATCCTTCGGCAAATCGTCCAGTTTTTTCAGCGGCGGTTTGCCTTCGCGTTTCAGGCGATCGTTAATCCGCGCCAGACGAATCGCATCATCCTCTTCGTTCTCTTTTTCACGCTGAGCGTAGTTCAGAGAGACGATGTTACGTTTGTCCTTCATCGCGTTATAACGGGCAATATCCTTCATGATGTACTGGAACTCAGGATCCTGGGCAATACGCTCGTCGTGGCGCTTGAGCAGTTCCGGTCCAAATGGGGTCAGATCCCCGGACTTCACGTAGGTGGCCGCGTTGATGCTATCCCACGGCAGCGCGTTGTCTTCATACTGCTCGCCGGTTTCGCGATCTTCATTGCCGGTTGGCATCATGATATCCGGCGTAACGCCTTTGCGCTGAGTACTGCCGCCGTTAATGCGGTAGAACTTCTGGATAGTGTACTGCACGGAACCTAACGCCGGCCAGTCCGGACGCAGCATCTGATCGTAGATACGATTCAACGAGCGATACTGCTGTACGGTACCTTTGCCGAAGGTCGGCTCGCCAACGATCAGCGCGCGGCCATAATCCTGCATTGCGGCGGCAAAGATCTCAGACGCCGAGGCGCTAAAGCGGTCAACCAGCACCACCAGCGGCCCTTTGTAATAGACTACGCCATCGTTATCGCTGTCTTCGCGCACCTTGCCATTGTTATCCCGCACCTGCACCACCGGGCCGGACGGAATAAACAGCCCCGACAGCGATACCGCTTCGGTCAGCGCCCCGCCGCCGTTGCTGCGCAGATCGATAACGATGCTACTGACGTTCTGTTTTTCCAGCTTCTGCAGCTGCACCTTCACGTCATCGGTCAGGCCAACGTAAAAGCCCGGGATATCCAGCACGCCGACTTTTTCTTTACCAACGGTTTTCACCGACATCTTCACCGCGCGATCTTCCAGACGGATGCGCTCGCGGGTCAGGGTGACGATACGCGTCTTGGCCCCTTTGCCGGCCGGCAGGATCTCAAGGCGAACCTTGCTGCCCTTCGGCCCTTTAATTAGCGCCACGACGTCATCCAGACGCCAGCCAATGACATCGACCATCGACTTCCCGGTCTGGCCGACGCCGACGATGCGGTCGCCGACGCTGATCGCTTTGCTCTTCGCAGCCGGACCACCGGCCACCAGCGAATTAATCACCGTGTAGTCATCATCCATCTGCAGCACAGCGCCGATCCCTTCGAGTGAGAGACTCATCTCGGTGTTGAACTGCTCGGTATTGCGCGGCGACAGATAGTTGGTGTGCGGGTCGATTTCGCGGGCGAAGGCGGTCATCGCCAGCGAGAAGACATCCTCGCTGTTGGTTTGCGCCAGACGACGGATAGCGAACTTGTAGCGACGGGTTAAGGTGTCGCGGATCTCTTTATCGTCTTTTCCCGCCAGCTTCAGGCTTAACTGGTCAAATTTAACCTTGGCGTCCCACAGCTTGTTCAGCTCGGCCTCGTCTTTCGGCCACGGCGCTTTGGAGCGGTCAAGGTTGAAATTGTCGTTGCCGGTAAAGTCCATCGGACGTTCCAGCACCTTCAAAGCATACTGATAGCGCTCGAAGCGGCGCTGCTGCGCCAGGTTGTAGAGGTCGTAGAAGACATCCAGTTTCCCGGTGCGCAGTTCGTCGCCGATTTGGTCTTTTTTCGCCGCGAACTTCGCCACATCGCTGGCCAGCAGCACATTATGGCTGTAGTCCAGCAGGTTCAGATAACGGTCAAAAATTTTTGCCGAGAAGGCGTTGTCGAGATCGAACTGACGGTAGTGAGAGCGGGTAAAGCGCGACGTCACGCGCTCGCTCACCGTCGCGTGCTGCGGCTCTTCTTTCAGCACGGGGATTTGATCTGCACGGGTTATTTCATCAACAGCGAAAGCATGGCCTGCTATTGCCAGCAGGCCCGCAAGCGCGGTGATTTTAAAAAATGTGTTCATGCCTGGCCCGGCCTCCGTTTCAGAACACCAGGTGTTCTGCGCGTACAATCATTGACATACCAGAAGTCAGCTGTACACGAACGCCATCTTTGGTGATTTCCAGAACGGTGGCGTCCATTGCGTTATTGCCTGCTTTTACCTTCAGCGCCTGGCCGACGGTCAGAACGGAAACATCCGATACCGGAGTAAGACGCTCTTCACGCGGAGCTTTGGCCGCAACAGGACGCGGTTTACGCTGTTCAGCGCCCTCTTTACGACGCGGCTGCTGAGGACGCGGTTTACGCTCGCGGCGAACGCCTTCATCCGGCTGGCCTGCAGCGGCAGCGGCCTCGCGTTTTTTCGCCTGCTGGGCAGCGCGCTGCGCCTGAACGCGAGCTTTCGCTTCTTCCAGCTGCTGACGCGCATGGGCAATGTGCTGCTCTTCCAGTTCGCCGCACGGGTTGCCGTCCAGGTCAACGCGGATAGCGCCGGCTTTTACGCCGTAGAGATAGCGCCAGCTCGAGGTATAGAGACGTAATGCAGCGCGAAGCTGGGTTTTGCTGAGATTCATCTCACCACCCACTCGCTCAACGAGATCCTGAAAAATTCCGATTTTCAGGGGGCGCGCTTCGCCTTCAGCGCTGAAGCACTGAGGGAAACGTTCGGCCAGAAAGGCGATAACTTCTTTACTGCTATTCAACTTAGGTTGATTTTCCATGAAATTTCCTGATTACAACGGACGTAGCCAACAAGCCGCAGGCATGAACAGGCGACATTATAATGACGTCCTCGCTAAATGCTACGTTATCCGTTGATTATCCCACGACACGGGTAAAGATTTTTTGATAATCAGTGGCCGCGATAAGTTTTTCCAGATGTTCGACCAGTGTGCGCAACCCCTGCTCATCTTCAGCAGTGAAGCGGCCGTAAGCCGGACTGTCGATATCCAGCACGCCGATAATCTGGTCGTTCACGCGCAGGGGGAAGACAATTTCCGAATTACTGGCGGCATCGCAGGCAATGTGGCCGTCAAAGGCGTGGACGTCCTCGACGCGCTGCACCTGGGCTTGCGCCACCGCCGCGCCGCATACGCCGCGCCCAACCGGGATCCGGACGCAGGCCAGTTTGCCCTGGAACGGCCCCAGCACCAGGGTATCGCCTTCCAGAAGATAGAAACCGGCCCAGTTGACCTCGCCCAGTCGTTCAAACAGCAGCGCGCTGGTATTAGCGATCATCGCCAGAAAACTGGTTTCACCTGCCATTAATGCCTGGAAATCGCGGTTCAAATCCGCGTAAAATTCTGTTTTGCTCATTATATCTTCACTTGGTTGTCTTACTGCCTGATACGTACAGCCTACTAAAATAAGCATTAAATGCGCTTGGGCTCAAGATGAATTCATTCATAGGTTAAGATAGTGAGATACATTCATTCCTGTACGTAATAAATGCCGATAAAAACACCCACCCTTAAGCCTGCGAATAAGATGGTCGTGCATGCCGTCAGCACGCCGCTTCCCTATGCGCATTATCAGCGCTGTACGCAGTGTGACATGCTGTTCCGCTTACCGGTGCTCAAACGCAACCAAAGCGCCTGGTGTCCACGCTGTAACGCGAAGGTGCGCGATGGCCGCGACTGGTCGCTGACCCGTCTGGGCAGCATGGCCCTGGCCATGCTGCTGTTAATGCCCTTTGCCTGGTCCGAACCCCTACTGCGCCTTCACCTGCTGGGGGTTCGCATTGACGCCAACGTCCTGCAGGGGATTTGGCAGATGACCGCGCAGGGCGACCCGCTTACCGCCGCGATGGTGCTGTTTTGCGCGGTAGTCGCCCCGGTACTGCTGGTGGTCTCGATTAGCTATCTGTGGCTGGGCAACGTGCTGGGGATGAACCTGCGCCCGGTGCTGCTGATGCTCGATAAGCTCAAGGAGTGGGTGATGCTGGATATCTATCTGGTGGGCATCGGCGTCGCCTCCATCAAGGTGCAGGATTACGCCTTTCTGCAGCCCGGCATCGGCCTGGTGGCGTTTATCTCCCTGACGCTGCTGAGCATCCTGACGCTTATCCATATGAACGTCGAAGAGCTATGGGAGCGCTTCTATCCCGAACGGCCGGCGACCCGCGCCGATAACAATCTGCAGGTGTGCACCGGCTGCCACTACACCGGCTACCGCGACGCCCGCGGCCGCTGCCGACGCTGCCACACGCCGCTGCACCATCGCCGGCCGCAGAGCCTGCAGCGCAGCTGGGCGGCGCTGATTGCCTCGCTGGTTTTCCTCCTACCGGCCAACCTGCTGCCGATCTCTATCATCTACGTCAACGGCGCGCGCCAGGAAGACACCATCCTTTCCGGGATCATCTCCCTCGCCAGCAGCAATATCGCCATTGCCGGCGTGGTGTTTATCGCCAGTATTTTGGTGCCATTCACCAAAGTTATAGTGTTATTTACCCTGCTGCTCAGCATACAATTCAAGTGCGAGCAGGGGCTGCGCACCCGCATCCTGCTGCTGCGGCTGATAACCTGGATTGGCCGCTGGTCGATGCTGGATCTGTTTGTTATCTCACTCACCATGTCGCTCATTAATCGCGATCAGCTCCTCGCCTTTACGATGGGGCCGGCCGCGGTTTACTTTGGCGGCGCGGTAATTTTAACTATTCTTGCAGTTGAATGGCTGGACAGCCGCTTACTTTGGGACGCACATGAGTCAGGAAACGCCCGCTTCGCAGACTGAAGCCAGAATAAAAACCAAACGTCGTATCTCGCCATTCTGGCTGTTGCCGGTCATCGCGCTGCTGATTGCCGCCTGGCTCATCTGGACCAGCTTTGACGACCGCGGATCGACGATTACTATCGATTTCCAGTCTGCTAACGGCATCGTGCCGGGGCGGACGCCTATCCGCTATCAGGGGGTGGAAGTCGGTACCGTCCAGGATATTAGTCTCAGTAAAGACCTGAGCAAGATTGAAGTTTCCGCCAGCATCAAGCGCGATATGAAAGAGGCGCTGCGCAAAGATACGCAGTTCTGGCTGGTCACGCCGAAAGCCTCTCTGGCCGGCGTGTCGGGCCTCGATGCGCTGGTGGGCGGGAACTATATCGGCATGATGCCGGGCAAGGGCGAACCCGAAGATCACTTCGTCGCCCTCGACACTCAGCCAAAATACCGTATCAACAACGGCGAGCTGATGATCCACCTGCAGGCGCCCGACCTTGGCTCTCTGAGCAGCGGCTCGCTGGTCTACTTCCGTAAGATCCCGGTCGGGCGGGTGTATGACTTCACGCTGAATGATAATAATCAGGGGGTCACCATTGATGTGCTGATCGAGCGCCGGTTCACCAACCTGGTGAAAAAAGGCAGCCGTTTCTGGAACGTCTCGGGGATCAAAGCCGATGTCGGCCTGAGCGGGGCCAAAGTGCAGCTGGAGAACCTTTCCGCGCTGGTGAACGGTGCCATCGCCTTTGACTCCCCTGCCGATTCGCAGGTCGCGTCGCAAAACGATGACTATCATCTGTATGAAGACCTGGCGCACAGCCAGCGCGGGGTGGTGGTGACCCTTGACCTGCCTGACGGCGACGGCCTGAAAGCGGGCTCGACGCCGCTGATGTATCAGGGGCTGGAAGTGGGCCAGTTAAGCAAACTGAATCTTAACCCCGGCGGCAAAGTCACTGGCGAGATGACCGTCGATCCAAGCGTGGTGACCCTGCTGCGGGAGAAAACGTTGATTCAGATGAAGAAGCCGAAGATCTCCCTCGATAACCCCAGCGTCAGCGCCCTGCTCACCGGCAATACCTTTGAGCTGGTGCCCGGCGAAGGCGAGCCGCGTAATCACTTCTCCGTCATGCCAGCGGATAAAGCGCTGCTGGAGGAGCCCAATGTCGCCACCGTCACCCTTTCGGCGCCGGAGAGCTACGGGATCGACGGCGGCCAGCCGCTGGTGCTTCACGGAGTGAAAGTCGGCCAGGTGCTGGAGCGCAAGCTGACGGCCAAAGGGGTAACCTTCCAGGTGGCGATTGCCCCGGAATACCGCGATCTGATTCGCGGCGACAGCAAGTTTGTGGTGAACAGTCGTCTGGACGTCAAAGTGGGACTTGATGGCGTGCAGGTGCTGGGCGCCAGCGCCAGCGAATGGGTGAACGGCGGGATCCGGGTGATCCCGGGTGAAAAAGGCGAAATGCAGAGCAGCTATCCGCTGTACGCCAACCTCGAAAAGGCGCAGGAAAACAGCCTGAGCGAAGTGCCGACCACCACCCTGAGCCTCTCCGCTGAGACGCTACCTGACGTTCAGGCTGGCTCGGTGGTGCTGTATCGTAAATTCGCCGTCGGCGAGATCATCGCCGTCAAACCGCGCAAAGACGCTTTCGATATCGATCTGCATATCAAGCCCGAGTACCGCTACCTGCTGACCAACAACAGCGTCTTCTGGGCGGAAGGGGGTGCGAAGGTTAAACTTGACGGCAACGGACTCACCGTTCAGGCCTCGCCGCTGGCCCGCGCCATAAAAGGGGCGATCAGTTTCGACAACCTCAACGGCAGCAGCGCCAATGCGCGGCTGAATAACAAACGCATCCTTTACGCTTCTGAAACGGCGGCGCGCGCCGTGGGCGGCCAGATCACCCTGCATGCGTTCGACGCCGGGAAGATGGCGGCCGGGATGCCGATTCGCTATCTCGGCATCGATATCGGTCAGATCCAGTCGCTGGAGCTGATCACCGCCAAAAACGAGGTGCAGGCGAAAGCCGTGCTTTATCCGGAATACGTCGGCACGTTTGCCCGCGCCGGGACCCGCTTCTCGGTGATCACCCCGCAGATCTCCGCCGCGGGCGTGGAGCATCTCGACACCCTGTTCCAGTCCTATATTAACGTTGAGCCCGGACGCGGCCCGGCGCGCCGCGACTTTGAGATCCAGGATACGACGATCAGCGACTCGCGCTATATCGACGGCCTGAATATCGTGGTGGAAGCGCCGGAGGCCGGATCGCTCGGCATCGGTACGCCGGTGCTGTTCCGCGGCCTGGAAGTCGGGACGGTGACCGGTCTGTCGCTGGGATCGATGTCTGACCGGGTCATGGTTAAGATGCGCATCAGCAAGCGCTACCAGTACCTGGTGCGCAATAACTCGGTGTTCTGGCTGGCCTCGGGTTACAGCCTCGACTTCGGCCTGGTTGGCGGCGTGGTGAAAACCGGGACCTTCAATCAGTTTATCCGCGGCGGGATCGCCTTTGCCACGCCGCCGGGTACGCCGCTGGCGCCGAAGGCCCAGGACGGCAAGCACTTCCTGCTGCTGGAGAGCGAGCCGAAAGAGTGGCGGGAGTGGGGCACCGCCCTGCCGCAGTAATCCTCGCCTCCCCTTCTCCCGCCCCGGCAAACGCCGGGCGCGGGCAGACACAAACCTCACGCCCCGGTGTCCTGCACCGGGGCGTTTGTGCTAAACTGCGCACCCTTTTTTTCTGTGGTGCGCTGCCTGTGGCCGAAAATACTGTCTATTTCCCTGAAGCGTTTCTCGCTCAAATGCGCGCGGCGATGCCGGCGCACCTCTCTTTCGACGAATTTATCGCCGCCTGTCAGCGCCCGCTACGCCGAAGTATTCGCGTCAATACGCTGAAAATCAGCGTCGATGATTTTCTCTCTCTGGTCGCCCCCTATGGTTGGCAGCTGACGCCGGTCCCCTGGTGCGAGGAGGGATTCTGGATCGAGCGGGACGACGACGACGCGCTGCCGCTGGGCAGCACCGCCGAACATCTCAGCGGTCTGTTCTATATACAGGAAGCAAGCTCAATGCTGCCGGTCGCCGCCCTGTTCGCCGATAACCCGCAGCCTGAACGGGTCATGGACGTTGCTGCCGCTCCGGGGTCGAAAACCACCCAGATCGCCGCCCGGATGGGCAATGCGGGCGGCATCCTGGCGAATGAGTTCTCCGCCAGCCGGGTGAAAGTGCTGCATGCCAACATCAGCCGCTGCGGCATCAGCAACGTCGCCCTGACCCATTTCGACGGCCGGGTGTTCGGCGCGGCATTGCCCGAAGCCTTCGACGCCGTTCTGCTTGATGCCCCCTGCTCCGGCGAAGGGGTGGTACGCAAAGATGCGGACGCGCTGAAAAACTGGTCGCCGGAGAGCAACCTCGACATCGCCGCCACCCAGCGCGAGCTTATCGACAGCGCTTTCCATGCCCTGCGCCCCGGCGGGACGCTGGTCTATTCGACCTGCACCCTTAACCGCGAAGAAAATCAGTCCGTCATTCACTGGCTGCTGTCCCGCTACCCGCAGGCGGTGGCGATCCAGCCGCTGGGAGAGCTGTTTCCCGGCGCGGCCGATGCCTTAACCGCCGAGGGATTTCTGCATGTCTTCCCGCAGATCTTCGATTGTGAAGGCTTCTTTGTCGCCCGCTTGCGCAAGACTGCGGCTATCGATCCGCTCCCGGCGCCGGGCTACAAGGTCGGCAAGTTCCCGTTTGCGCCGCTGAAGGGCCGGGAGGCCGCCGCGGCGACCGCCGCCGCCCGCGCTGTCGGGCTGGAATGGGACGCGAGCCACACGCTGTGGCAACGGGATAAAGAGCTGTGGCTGTTTCCGCAGTCTATGGAGCCTCTGTTTGGTCAGGTGCGGTTTTCGCGCATTGGCGTGCGTCTGGCGGAACTGCACAATAAGGGTTACCGCTGGCAGCATGAGGCGGTTATTGCCTTTGCCGCGCCGCAGCGCGCCTTCGAGCTGACGCTGGAGGAAGCGGAGGAATGGTATCGCGGACGCGACGTCTATCCGCAAACCCCGCCAGCGCAGGATGAAGTCATTGTCACCTTCCAGGGCGTGCCGCTGGGCCTGGCCAAGCGCGTCGGCTCCCGTCTGAAGAACAGTTACCCGCGCGAGCTGGTACGCGATGGGAAACTTTTTGCCGGCAAGGTGTGACGCCGCGCAAAAAATACGCACTTTTTGACTGGCGGTTTTCCCCCCATTGACTACGCTGAAAAATGACGGCCGCAACTGGTCGTACCACAACTCAGCTGAAAAAATGGGGTGAAGCGATGAGTAAAACCAATGTCCGCATCGGCGCGTTTGAGATAGACGATGCCGAACTGCATGGTGAACATCAGGGTGAGCGAACGTTAAGCATTCCCTGCAAATCCGATCCAGATTTATGTATGCAGCTTGACGCCTGGGATGCCGACACCAGCGTTCCCGCGATTCTCAATGGTGAACATTCCGTCCTCTACCGTAAACATTACGACCGCCAGTCCGATGCCTGGGTCATGCGCCTTGCCTGACGCCAATGAACCCGTCGCCTGAGACGGGTTATTTATTTCCCCGTCCCGCCGTCATCCCCTACACTAAACAGTATGTCCCCCCGAACATGAGGCCAGGATGTTTGCCTTAGTGTTGTTTATTTGCTATCTGGATGGCGGCTGCGAGGACATTGTGGTTGACGTCTACCGCGAGGAAACGCAGTGCCTGGTGGCGATGGAAGATCAGCGGATCCGCCACGGCGGCTGCTACCCGATAGAAGATTTTATTGACGGCTTCTGGCAACCCGCCAGCGAATACAGTGACTTTTAGTCTGCCGACTGCAGCGCCACCAGCGTCAGCGTGCCGCCGAACACAGCGCCGGTGTCAATATAGTGTTGATTGTCGTAGTCATAACGCGCGCGAAGCGGCGTATGGCCAAACCAGAAATGGTCAGCCCCGGCGATAGCGCCATGACGCCCCGCCAGATGTTCACTCAGACGATGGCGGCTCCACAGGACCCGCTGGGGATCCACCGGCTGCTGCCAGCGATAGACCGGCGCCGGATAATCGGCATGGGCGATCACATGCCGCGCTTTTGCGCACTCCACTTCAATAATCAACGGCAGCCGCTGACAGCGCGCCAGCAGGCGATCGACGTCATCCCGCTGCCGCACGTTGCTCCGGGCGTACCAGTCGCCGCCGTTCATCTGCCAGAGCGTCATATCTCCGCTCTCCAGCGCCTCGAGCGCCATCTGCTCATGATTCCCGCGCACGGCCCGGAACCAGCGGCTGCGCAACAGGCCGAGACAGTCAGCGCTTTGCGGCCCGCGATCGATCAGATCGCCCACCGAGATCAGCAGTTCGGCCCAGGGATCAAAGCGCAGTCGGCGCAGGCGCGCCATCAGCAGCGCAAAGCAGCCATGCAGATCGCCCATCAGCCAGATATTACGCCAGTCTCTGCCATTAATACGCTGATACATATAATTACCTCTCTGCTGTAATTATAGGTAATTCCAGCTTATAGCCGCTGTTTTTTATTTACACCTCAATCGATTTTAAACAAACGGCAAATATAGTCGGCCAGAGGATTAAGCTTATCAGCGCCTCGTTTTAAAATAGCAGGAAATAACAACGAGGTGTTTATCGTGACAGACAATAGCCTGCATTCATCCAGCGTGCTTACGCCGCGCTCGCATCTCATTGCCGATCTGGTGATGGGTAGATTAACACCCGCACCTATATGGCGGCAGAAAAATTACCGCTTTAAATTTCTGCTGCGCACGGCATTATTTTATAGCCCGACCAAAGCGATGCTGGAGGCGCTGAGCGCTCGTGACGATTTTAACCAGCTGCTGGCGGCGCAGGCGACGCTGCCGGGGAAAGTGCACCGTCAATATCTAACGCGCGATCTCAACGCCTGGCAGCGAGCGATGGCGGTAATAAGCCATTATCGCTATGTCGATACCCTGCGCGGTTCCCGGCTGGCGCATGCCATGACCGCGGTGTGCGAGGTCCCGTTGCTGACGCTCAATGGAAAGGATGAGCGCCAGTTTTCCCTCTCGGCCTCTTCGGCCGGGAAGGCCGAGCGTGAGGGTGAAACCACCCTGTGGCTGCGCGACAGCGATCATACCCTGCTGGCCAGCGCCACCTTCAGCGTGACCTGGGATGGCGAAGCCTGGCAGCTGGTCATCGGCGGCTTGCAGGGACCGCGACGCCACGTTTCTCATGAGGTGATCAAGCAGGCGACCCGCGCCTGCTTCGGTCTGTTCCCGAAGCGCCTGCTGCTGGAGTTTATCTGGCTGCTGGCCGCTCGCAGCCATATCGCAGCGATTTACGGCGTTAGCGATAATGGCCATGTGTTTCGCGCCCTGCGCTATCGCCTGAGCAAGGGGCGCCATTTCCACGCCAGCTACGACGAATTCTGGCAATCCATCGACGGCAAGCCGGAAAGCCCCTGGCGCTGGCAGCTACCGCTGCGTCTGGAAAGAAAACCGCTGGAGAGCATCGCCAGTAAAAAACGGGCCGAATACCGGCGTCGATTCCAGCTGCTGGATCAGCTGGCGGAGCAGGTGGCAATATTGACGCAGCCACTGCCGGGCGAGTAATTTCACGACCAGCGACGCCCCGTTACGCGGCGTTTGCTTATTATGTTCTTATTTCGCTACTATCATGGTCCCCGCAGACCACTGGATAGTCGTTAGCATGATGAGTAAAACCGAAATTTTCCTGCTGATTATTCTCGCGGTCGTGCTGCTGGGCAGCATATGGTTTATTTTCAGCGATGAAATTTGGCTTTTACTCTGCTATCTGGAAAGTCAGATATTTCCCACCTTCAGCGTTCCGGAATAATACCGGACGCCCGAAACTACGCCCCTCAATATTATTTCCTGCCATTTCGGGGGGCGTGGACGGCTAATCGCATGAATTGCCAAATCAATAAGGTTTTGTTTATTCTATTTATCATACAAATATGTATACTAGCAGCCTTCCGATGTTGGCCCGCCAGTTAACCTGCACGCCGGGCCTGTTTAGGTGCAGGTTTTTTCTTTTCCTCTCCCCTCGCTTACGGTTCCGCCTTCCCCATACCGTTCTTCCGCAGGATGCAATTTGTGTGTAAATGAATTGTGTATGCTAAAAACGGTGTGCTATAACGGGACATCCAGAGACCAGCCTGGTGATTGACTGACAGGATGTCGCTGGTCATCGCGAAAGCAGACAGATTAAGATAAAAAGAGACCGAATACGATTCCTGTATTCGGTCCAGGGAAATGGCTCTTGGGAGAGAGCCGTGCGCTAAAAGTTGGCATTAATGCAGGCTAAGTCGCCTTGCACTATAAGAATAGTTTAACGCGTCAGCTTTTCCAGTCTGCGGCCAATGTGGCCGAATAATTCCTGGAAAAGAGGGCGCTGTTAGCGAAAAAACCGCCACTGCCGTTGTCCGGCAAGGGCGGTTTTTTTATGTCATTACAGCGAGATAGTGCGAAAATCTAGCAGAGCTTCTGCGCGCGCTCGATAAACGGCGCGAGGCTCATTTTTTGCCCCGGGTGCTGCGGATCGTCGATCTGGATCACCGAGATCGGCTGGGCGGTGGTTTTGCCGGCTTTGACCTGCTGCTCAGCCACCTCATTGAGCGGATACTGGACCAGGGTGCTCGGGTTGATAGCGTAGAGTGCATTGCCCGGACGACAGGTCAACATCACCTCTTCACGGTTGAACGCCCAGCTCTCCTTTCCTACCTCAAAGCGGCTCACGGTGATAATTTGCGGCGCCGCCAGTGCAGCGCCGGAGCTTGCCAGTAACAACATGGTCAGAACAATTTTTTTCATGATTTTGCCAGTTAATTCAATAAGGTTCCCAGGTGGCAAACAGACTGACGGCCAGCAGCGCCAGCGCGCCCAGCCCTATCTCAGCCTGCGTGGTTCGCAGGATCAGACTTTCCGCCCGCGAACCGCTTGCCGACATGCGCGGTACCAGAACATACCTGTTCACTAACGCAATTACCACCATCCCGGCCACCAGCGCACATTTGATCAACAGCAGACGTCCCCAGGGCGATGCGCCAATCATCCCTCCCTGGATCAACAGCGCATTGATCGCCCCGCTGGCAAGGGTGCCGGCGACGGCCAGATGCCCGTAACGTGAAAAGCGCGCCATGGTATAGACCGCGGCCTGCCGCCAGCGCCCCTGCGCCAGGCGCAGGCAATAGATAAAGGGCAACAGGCCGCCGAACCAGCTGGCAACGCAGAAGAGGTGGACAGCATGATTAGTCCGCTGCAGGGCGCCGAGTAAACCATCATGCATGGCGGCATGCCCTACCCCAGCGGAAAGCAGCAGCTGGGCCGCCAGCAGGGCCACCAGCTGGCGAGCGCCATGTCGGGGACGGATCCACACTACGGCGAGGGCGATCCACGCCAGCAGGATCTGCCAGATCCACACCCCGCCGAAGCGGGTGCCCGCCACCGCCTGCCAGACGGCGGGTTGCCAGACATCCGCCCAGCCGTCGCCCATCAATCCCCCCTGCAGCAGATACAGCGCCAGGGTAGAGAGGGCGCCGATCAGCAGCAGCGGGCGCAGCAGCGGATAGAAGCGCAGCATCAGTACGCGTCGCAGCGGCACCGGCGCCCACCAGGCGCCATACAGCACGCAGCCAAAAGCCAGCATCAGGGTGATAAAGTGCCCAAAGCGCAGAGTAATGTAGAGCCCGGTCAGCATCGCTTACTTCACGCTAAAGGTGTATTGCCCTTTGGTTTTATGGCCATCCACTGAGACCACATGCCAAGCCACAGTGTATTCTCCCGGCGGCAAGGTTTCCGCTACAGGCACGGTGACCTGGGCGGGGTTGTCGGCGCTGCGGGTCAGTTTGCCGGTGGCTACCGCATGCTGCTGTGGACCGGTGACGGTCACGCCGCTGAACGCGGGTTCAATGCCTTCGGAGAAACTGAGCGTCAACGTCTGCGGGGAGGCCGCCAGCTGCGCTCCGGCGGCGGGGATCTGCTGCTGCAGGTGAGCGTGGGCGAGCGCGCCCGCCGCGGTTAATAGCCCGGCAAACGCAACGGAGAGGCGCAATGCGCGTCCAGCAAGAAGTCGCATATTCGTCATTCCCTTTTGTTATGTCTGTAGCACAGAGAATAACCCTGTATAATGGCAGAGTCGAGCCGGGCGTCAGGCCCTGACCGGGTTTACAAGCAGAGTGGAGTGTATGATGGAAAGAAATCTGGCCAAAATTTCGCAAGATGAGATGGATAAAGTTAACGTCGATCTCGCCGCCGCCGGCGTCGCCTTTAAAGAGCGGTATAATATGCCGGTGGTCGCTGATTTGGTCGAGCGTGAACAGCCCGCCCATCTGCGCGACTGGTTCCGCGAACGGCTGATCGCCCATCGGCTGGCCTCCGTTTCACTGTCCCGCCTGCCCTGGGAGCCGAAACAGAAATAATGCCTACTTGCCTCCTCGCCGTCGGTTGGCAAGCCCGGCCAATTACTTTACGCTTATTGTTTTGCTCTGGAGCGAGCCATGCTGCGCGTCATTGATACCGAAACCTGCGGACTGCAGGGGGGCATCGTTGAAATCGCCTCGGTCGACATTGTCGACGGGCAAATCACCAATCCCATGAGTCATCTGGTGCGTCCTGACCGCCCCATCAGCCCGCAGGCGATGGCTATCCACCGGATTACCGAAGAGATGGTCGCCGATAAGCCGTGGATTGAGGAGATTATTCCGCACTATCATGGCAGCCCGTGGTACGTCGCGCATAACGCCAGCTTCGATCGTCGGGTGCTACCGGAGATGCATGGCGAGTGGATCTGTACGATGAAGCTGGCCCGCCGGCTGTGGCCGGGGATCAAATACAGTAATATGGGGCTCTATAAATCACGTAAGCTGAACGTGGCCACGCCGCCGGGGCTGCATCACCACCGGGCGCTGTATGACTGCTATATCACCGCTGCGCTGCTGCTGGATATCATCAACGTTTCCGGCTGGACGCCTGACGAAATGGCCGATATCACCGGTCGGCCGGCGCTGCTCACCACCTTTACCTTCGGCAAATATCGCGGTAAAGCCGTCGCCGAGATTGCTGAAAACGATCCAGGCTATCTGCGCTGGTTATTCAACAATCTCGACCGCATGAGCCCCGAACTGCGCCTCACGCTCAAGCATTACCTTGGGGAATAGCCCCTACACTGCCGCTTTCCCCGGCAGTGTCCCCTGCGCCAGGGCGATGAAAAAGGCGTACTCCAGCGCCACCCCCTCATAGCTTTTAAAGCGCCCGGATTTTCCGCCATGCCCGGAGTCCATATCGGTGCAAAGCAGCAGCAGGTTATCGTCGGTTTTCAGTTCACGCAGTTTTGCCACCCACTTCGCCGGCTCCCAGTATTGCACCTGGGAATCGTGCAGCCCGGTGGTCACCAGCATATGCGGATACGCCTGCGCCTTCACGCCGTCGTAGGGGCTGTAGCTTTTCATGTAGTGGTAATAGGTTTCATCCTGCGGGTTCCCCCACTCTTCAAATTCGCCGGTCGTCAGCGGAATGGTCTCATCCAGCATCGTGGTTACCACGTCGACGAACGGCACCTGGGCTATCACGCCGTGGAACAGCTCTGGACGCTCGTTAACGGCCACCCCCATCAGCATCCCGCCGGCGCTGCCGCCCATGCCATAGCAGAGCCGCGGGTCGCCGTACCCCTGAGCCAGCAGCGCGTCGCAGACGTCGAGATAGTCGTTAAAGGTATTTTTCTTACACAGGAATTTACCGTCCTCATACCACTGCTGACCCAGCTCGCCGCCGCCGCGGACGTGGGCGATGGCGTAGACAAAGCCGCGGTTGAGCAGGCTCAGCCGACTGGCGCTGAAATCGGCATCGATACTGTCGCCATACGAGCCATAGCCATAGACCAGCAGCGGATTGCTCCCTTTACGAAAATGGTCGCGATGGTAGACCAGCGAGACCGGGACTTCGACGCCATCGCGGGCGGTCACCCACAGGTGCTCGCTCTGATAGCAGCGGGTGTCCAGCCCCTTCACCTCCTGCTGCTTGATCACCCGTCGTTCGCCGGTATCCATATCCAGTTCAAACAGGGTGTCGGGCGTCGTCATCGAGGAGTAGCCGTAGCGCAGGCGCGACGTTTCGGGCTCCGGATTATAGGCAAGCCAGGTGACATAGGCCGGATCGTCAAAGGCGATCCCCACCACCTCCCGGGTCTTGCGGTTAATCTGCCGCAGACTGGTCAGGCCGCGCTGACGCTCCTCGACGACCAGCCAGTCGGTAAACAGGGTAAATCCTTCAAGCATCACGTCGTGACGCGGCGGGATCAGCGTGGTCCACTGATCTTCATCGCGTAGCACGGTACGATAGAGACCAAAATTCTTCCCGTCCCGGTTGGATCGCAGATAGAAGGCGTGCTGATAGTGATCGAGGCTATATTCATGATCTTTACGCCGCGGCAGGAAGCAGACCGGCTCAGCGTCTGGCAGTTCGGCGTTGAGCAGCAGTACTTCGCTGGTGGTGGCGCTGGAGAGATAAATCACCACGAACTGCTGGGATGTGGTTTTATGCACGCTGACGTAGAAGGTCTCATCTTTTTCCTCGTAGACCAGCACGTCGCTCTGCGCCGGCGTCCCGACGGTGTGGCGCCAGACCTGATAAGGAAGCAGCGTGGTGGGATGTTTACGCACGTACCACACAAAGCGTGAATCATTGCTCCAGGCAAAGCCGGAGGTGACATTTTCCAGGGTCTCCGGATACCACTCGCCGTTGCTGAGGTCGCAAAAACGCAGACCGTACTGGCGACGGGAGAGATAATCTTCCGCCACCGCCATCAACTGGTTGTTGGGCGCAATACCCAGCCCGCCCAGGGTGTAAAACTCGCTCTTTGCCGCCCGCTGGTTGGCATCAAGCAGGATCTCCCACTCGTCCCACTCTTCTTTCAGCACCGACTGTCGCTGGTAGATAGCGTATTCGCAGCCCGGCTCATACACCTGCCGGTAGCGAAAGCCGTTTTTACTATAGGGGGCAGAGACTTCACGCTGCGGAATGCGGTCGATAATCTCTTTCAGCAGACGCTCCTGCAGGCTGAGCTGCGAATCCATCACTTGCTTGCCGTAGGCGTTTTCCGCGTGCAGATATTCCAGCACATCAGGCCGCGCGCGTTCATCGTCGCGCAGCCAGTAATAGTTATCGATGCGTGTATCGCCATGCAAGGTCATGGCGTGAGGGATCCGTTTGGCTTTAGGTGGCATGTTATTCTTCTGCTGCTTTTTCGTGACACAAGAGCATTCAGGCCGCAGGGTGGCGCCTGAATGATGACGTGTCTATAAGGGTGGCAAAAGACGCGGGCGATGCAAGCGAAACGTGATAATTTAAACGCTTAGCGCCTGTTTTTGTGACTGGATGTCCTGTTCGATGTCGGCCCGGACATCTTTTGGCAACGCCAGAGCCTCACCCAGGGCGTTGAGATAGCTGCGCTCCATAAAGTGGTCGATATCAATCACCGCGCAGCTGACGTAGTAGATCTCCAGCGCCTCCTGCGGGTCAACGATGCCCTCGGCGAGACGCTGCGGATCCAGCGGCTGAGCCAGCGCCTGGTCAATCAGCACCCGGGCCTGCACGTCAATATTGGCCTCCCGAAGCTGAGCTTCAATCCTCGCCCGCTCGTGATCGTCGATATGACCATCGCTTTTGGCGGCAAACACCAGGGCGGTGATCAACCGCACGCTGCGCGGATCGACCTCCGTCGGCGCCGCAGCCGTCTCGGGTGTCGGAGCGGGCGTGTTCTGAGCGCGCATTTTCTGCTGATACTTGTTCCACAATACGGTACCCGCCACCGCCCCACCGCCAGCCAGCAGCGCGCTGGTGCCATATTTCGCCAGCAGCTTGCGTGATGATTTGCTGGCCACCAGCAGCCCCGCCAGCCCGCCGATGGCGCCGGGCAGCAGGGCGCTCCCTTTTGACGACTCGCCGGACGGCGACGCGCCCTGCTGTCCGAGCAGCGACTGCAGTTGATTTAGCCAGTTAGCCATGGTTTTCCTCTCAGGTGACAAACACTGTTATCAGCCTAAACGACGCGATGTCAGGAAATGTTAGACATGGCTAAAGATGCGCAAAGGTGCGCGCGGCGGAGGCACCGGGTCCAGCCGACCAACCGACCAACCAATCAGCCCATCAGCCCATCAGCCCATCAGCCCATCAGCGGCTGACCGCCAGCCATCAGGCCGCTTTGGCTTTCCGCGTTTTGGCAGCTGCCGCGGCGGCCTCTTCCGCCGGGGAAGCCTCAGCGTTCGTTGACGGCGCGGGCGCATCGTGCGCAGTCGCATCCTGCTCCGGCAGTCTGCCGGCGCGCAGAATATGCTGCAGCGCCTCTTTACGCTCCGCCAGCCACATCGCCATGGTATCGCGCTGGGCATCGTCCATTTCCAGCGGCGATGCTACCAGCCAGTCATTCAGCACCTCTGCCAGATCGAGCATTTTGTCGTAAGCGTCGGCCTCTTTTTTGCTGGCAAAAGACATTTTTTCCTCACCTTCGCGGATCACTACATATTTAATTTCAACCGCCATGCTGCAGCCTCTTAGAACTGTATTTTTATACAGTATAGCAAATTTCCCTTCCGGACTCAACTCACGCGCATAAAGACAGACGCAAACGTTTTCGTTTATAATCGACCGCATCTTTTTTTACTGCGGAAGAGAGTTATGACTGTATTAGGCACCGCGCTGCGCCCGGCAGCCACCAAAGTTATGCTGTTAGGCTCCGGCGAGCTGGGTAAAGAAGTCGCCATCGAATGTCAGCGTCTGGGCATTGAAACTATCGCCGTCGACCGCTACCCCGATGCCCCGGCGATGCAGGTCGCCCACCGCGCCCACGTCATCAATATGCTGCACGGCGAGAGCCTGCGCGCGCTGATCGAACAGGAAAAACCCGATTACATCGTGCCGGAGATCGAAGCTATCGCCACCGATACCCTGGTCGAACTGGAGCAGGCCGGGCAGAAAGTGGTCCCCACGGCGCGGGCAGCGAAGCTCACCATGAACCGCGAAGGCATACGCCGTCTGGCGGCCGAAGAGCTGCAGCTCCCCACCTCCAGCTACCGTTTCGCCGACAGTGAAGAAGCCTTCCGCGCGGCGGTAGCGGAGATCGGCTTGCCGTGCATCGTCAAGCCGGTGATGAGCTCCTCCGGTAAAGGTCAGAGCTTTATCCGCTCGGCTGACCAGCTCAGCGAAGCCTGGCGCTACGCCCAGCAGGGCGGCCGCGCCGGCGCCGGGCGGGTGATCGTCGAAGGGGTGGTGAATTTCGACTTTGAAATCACCCTGCTCACCGTCAGCGCCGTCGATGGCGTGCATTTCTGCGCCCCGGTCGGTCATCGTCAGGAAGATGGCGATTATCGTGAATCCTGGCAGCCGCAGCAGATGAGTGACCTGGCCCTTGAACGCGCGCAGAATATCGCCCGTAAGGTGGTGCTGGCGCTGGGAGGGTATGGTCTGTTTGGCGTGGAGCTGTTCGTATGCGGCGACGAGGTGATCTTCAGCGAAGTCTCCCCGCGCCCGCACGACACCGGAATGGTGACGCTTATTTCGCAGGATCTCTCGGAATTCGCCCTGCACGTTCGCGCCTTTCTTGGGCTGCCTATCGGCGCCATCCGCCAGTATGGCCCAGCCGCTTCCGCGGTGATCCTTCCGCAGCTGACCAGTCAGAACGTCAGCTTCGGCCAGCTGCAGTCGGCCGTCGGAGCTGGCCTGCAGCTGCGTCTGTTCGGCAAGCCGGAGATTGACGGCACCCGTCGTCTGGGGGTGACCCTCGCCGTCGCCGATTCGGTGGAAGAGGCTGTGACGCGGGCTAAAACCGCCGCCGCGGCGGTTATCGTCGAGGGGTAAAGACAAAAAAACCCGGTCGCGTTGCCGCTGACCGGGTTGTTGACCTTGAGGCGCGGTTTACTTCGCGCCTTCCACCGCTTCACGCGCCAGGGTGGTGATGCGATCGTAGTCGCCAGCTTCCAGGGCGTCGGCCGGCACCAGCCAGGAGCCCCCGATGCACAGCACGCTGTTCAGCGCCAGGTAATCACGGTAGTTAGCCGGGGAGATACCGCCGGTCGGGCAGAAACGAATGTGACCGAACGGACCCGCAATCGCCTGCAGCGCTTTCACGCCGCCGTTGGCTTCCGCCGGGAAGAATTTAAACTCTTTCAGACCGTACTGCATGCCCAGCATCAGCTCGGAGACGGTGCTGATCCCTGGGATCAGCGGAATAGTGCCGTCTTCGGTCGCCGCTTTCAGCAGAGATTCGGTCAGCCCCGGGCTGATAGCGAACTGCGCGCCGGCTTCCGTTACCGCTTTCAGCTGCTCGACGTTGGTAACCGTGCCCGCGCCGACAATCGCATCCGGCACTTCTTTAGCAATTGCGCGGATCGCCTCCAGGGCGCACTCGGTGCGCAGAGTCACTTCCAGGACGCGCACGCCGCCCGCGACCAGCGCTTTCGCCATCGGTACCGCGTGTTCCAGCTTTTTCACTACGATAACCGGGACAACCGGACCGGAGGTGAGGATTGCTTCTGCTGTTGTTTTCCAGTTTTTCATCAGGATTTTCTCTCGCCAGATCTACAAATTAAATCGTCTTAAAAAGTGATGCAGGTTGCGCCCTGCTCCGCGCCAGAGAGCTTCTCACGCAGCGCCCCAAACATCTCCCGACCGGTTCCTACGCGCGACGCGCTGAGGTCAGGGATATGCGGCTGACGCGCCGCCAGTTCGGCATCGTCCACCAGCAGCGTCAGTTCCCCCGTCTGCCCGTTCACGCGAATAAGGTCGCCATCGCGCACTTTCGCCAGCAACCCGCCGTCATAGGCTTCAGGCGTGACGTGGATGGCTGACGGGACTTTACCGGAGGCGCCAGAGAGTCGGCCATCGGTCACCAGCGCTATTTTGAAACGGCGGTCCAATAATACACCAAGTGGCGGCATAAGTTTATGTAATTCTGGCATCCCGTTCGCTTTTGGCCCCTGATGACGGACCACCACCACGCAGTCTTTGTCCAGCAGACCCGCTTCGAAGGCCGGCAACACGTCGTGCTGGCTCTCGAACACCACCGCCGGCGCTTCGATCACCTGGTTCTCAGCCGGGACTGCCGAGGTTTTCATGACCGCGCGTCCCAGGTTACCGCTCAGCACCTTGGTGCCGCCGTGACGTGAGAACGGTTTCTCGAATGTCGCGATGACCTGATCGTCAAGCGGCGCCGTCGCCCCTTCCCGCCAGTCCAGCTCGCCGTTGTTGAGCCACGGCTCGAGGGTGTAGCGCGACAGACCGAAGCCAGCGACGGTGTGAACGTCCTCATGCAGCAGGCCGCCTTTCAGCAGCTCGCGCACCAGAACCGGAACGCCGCCCGCTGCCTGGAAATGGTTGATATCCGCCGGACCGTTGGGGTAGAGGCGCGCCAGCAGCGGTACCACGTCTGACAGGTCGGAGAAATCATCCCAGTTAATGATAATGCCCGCCGCGCGGGCCATCGCCACCAGGTGCATAGTGTGGTTGGTGGAGCCGCCGGTCGCCAGCAGCGCCACAATGCCGTTGACCACCACTTTTTCGTCAAACATTTTGCCCAACGGCATCCACTCGTTGCCATTGCCGGTCATGCGGGTGACCTGGCGCGCGGCGGCGGCGGTCAGCGCTTCCCGCAGCGGAGCATCCGGATGGACAAAGGACGAGCCCGGCAACTGCATGCCCATAAACTCCACCACCATCTGGTTGGTGTTCGCCGTACCGTAGAACGTACAGGTTCCCGGCGCGTGGTAAGAAGCGGCTTCGGACTCCAGCAGCGCCATGCGGTCAACTTTGCCCTCCGCGTACAGCTGGCGAATGCGAACCTTTTCTTTATTAGGCAGGCCGCTGGCCATCGGACCGGAGGGAATAAAGACCGACGGCAGGTGGCCGAATGAGAGCGCCGCCATGGTCAGTCCGGGCACAATTTTATCACACACGCCGAGGTACAGAGCGCCATCGAACATGTTATGCGACAGGCCGATGGCCGCGGACATGGCGATCACTTCGCGACTCAGGAGAGAGAGTTCCATGCCGTCCTGTCCCTGGGTCACGCCATCGCACATCGCCGGCACGCCGCCGGCCACCTGACCGACCGCATTGGCGCTGTGCAGCGCTTTGCGAATGATATCCGGGTAGTGTTCATAGGGCTGGTGCGCGGACAACATATCGTTGTAGGAGGTGATGATGGCGATGTTGTTGCGCAACATGCTTTTCAGAGAGGCTTTGTCGTCGGCCTGACAGGCCGCGAAACCGTGAGCCAGATTGCCGCAGGCCAGTTGCGCACGATGCACGGTGTCGGTTTTGGCCTGGTTAATCCTTGCGAGGTAAGCCGCGCGGGTATCACGCGACCGTTCGATAATGCGATTTGTTACCCGTAACATTGTCGAATTCATAAAGGCTCCTCAAAATTTTATCTGTCCGGCCGCTGCGAGATGACGTGTTTTGGTGCCCGAAGCCACCAACACCAGCGCTCAGGGGCAAAATGTCTGAAGGCAGTGTAATAAAAAAAGCCCCGTGGGTGAATCCTCACGGGGCTTAAAAGATTAAAAAGCGTGCGACTTTCTGCGTCAGATCATGTTACCGGTAAAATAACCCTGACGGATAAGACCGCGAGCTTACTCGAACTCGTTCCACGAGCGGCCATCGCGGGTGATCATGGCCACCGAGGCCACGGGTCCCCAGGTCCCGGCCTGATACGGTTTCGGCGCATCGCGGTCGGCTGCCCAGGCTTCGGTGATGGAGTCCACCCACTTCCACGCCTCTTCCACTTCATCACGGCGGACGAACAGCGCCTGGATACCGCGCATGGTCTCCAGCAGCAGACGTTCATAGGCATCGGCCAGATGCGTCTGGTTGAAGGTTTCGGAGTAGCTCAGATCCAGCTTGGTGATCTGCAGGTTATGCTTGTGGTCGAGGCCCGGCACTTTGTTCAGGACCTGGATATCCACCCCTTCGTCCGGCTGCAGACGAATGGTCAGCTTGTTCTGCGGCAGCTCCTGCCAGGTCTCTTTAAACAGGTTCAGCTCCGGCGTTTTGAAATAAACCACCACTTCGGAACATTTGGTCGGCAGACGTTTGCCGGTGCGCAGATAGAACGGCACGCCAGCCCAGCGCCAGTTATCGATATCAACGCGGATCGCCACGAAGGTTTCGGTGTTGCTGGTTTTGTTCGCCCCCTCTTCTTCGAGGTAGCCTGGCACTTTTTTGCCCTGGGCAAAGCCGGCGGTGTACTGGCCGCGAACGGTTTTCTCGCGCACGTTGGAGCGGTCAATACGGCGCAGGGATTTCAGCACCTTAACCTTTTCATCACGGATGCTGTCGGCGCTGAGATCGGACGGCGGCGACATGGCAATCATGCACAGGATCTGCAGCAGGTGGTTCTGGATCATGTCGCGCATCTGTCCGGCCTGGTCGAAGTACCCCCAGCGCCCTTCAATGCCTACCTCTTCCGCGACGGTGATTTCCACATGATCGATGGTACGGCAGTCCCAGTTATTGACGAACAGAGAGTTGGCAAAGCGCAGCGCCAGCAGGTTGAGGACTGTCTCTTTTCCGAGGTAGTGGTCGATACGGTAGACCTGGCACTCTTCAAAAAACTCGCCGACCTGATCGTTGATTTCCCGCGAGGTTTCCAGCGAGGTGCCCAGCGGTTTTTCCATAACCACGCGCGCAGGCTTGGCATTGAGCTTCGCTTCGCCCAGACCTTTACAGATGGCGCCAAAGGTGCTCGGCGGCATGGCGAAATAGTTGATGGTGACGCGATTCTTTTGGTCCAGCATGTCACCCAGGCGGGTGAAGCCGCTGGTGTCATTGACGTCAAGATTACAGAACTCCAGGCGGCCGCTCAGGGAATCCCACAAACCTTCATCAATTTTTTCCTTCATGAAGGTTTCCAGCGCTTCGCGCACCACTTTGGTGTAAGCCGCTTTATCCCAGTCGGCACGGCCGACGCCAATGATCCGGGTGTCGGCGTGGATCTGGCCCGCCTTTTCAAGCTGATACAGGGAAGGCAACAATTTACGCCGCGCCAGGTCGCCCTTCGCGCCGAAAATGACCAGGTCGCATGCCTGGGCCGTTTGCGTTACCGCCATGTCATTCTCCTCAGTTGATAGTCTGGTGCTTTTGCCAGGCTATATTTGTAATTTTCTTACACTGCACTGTACTGTGTTTACCTGTTTCCCGAAAGCCTTCCCCTCCGTTTGCAGCGGGAAAACCGCACAGGGTGAAAACATTCGGCGATGATTTAGGCATTTGGCTGATATTGTTCGTTGTTTGTACCTGTTTCAGGTCAGTAAAATACGACTCTGATCATGTAATGAAAAAAAACAACATTTTTTCCCGTCATTCCTCACCGCTTGCGCTTGCGGAGGGGTATATTCTTGCTAAAACGCCCGATGATTTCACCCATTAATGAAATCGTTTCCATTGATGAGCGCCCTGTTACTAATGAACATGCTGGAAAAAATCCAGTCCCGACTGGAACACCTTAGCAAATCTGAACGCAAAGTGGCGGAAGTGATCCTTGCCACCCCCGCGCAGGCCATTCATTCGAGCATCGCCGCCCTCGCCCTTGAGGCCGGAGTGAGCGAACCGACCGTCAATCGCTTCTGCCGTAGTCTCGAAACCCGCGGCTTTCCTGACTTCAAACTGCACCTCGCCCAGAGCCTTGCGCACGGTACGCTCTATGTTAACCGCAATGTTGATGAAGACGACAGCGTTGAGTCATACACGGGAAAAATATTTGAATCGGCCATGGCGAGTTTAGATCAGGTCCACCATTCTCTCGACATGTCGGCGGTGAATCGTGCGGTGGATCTGCTGACTCAGGCAAAAAAAATCGCCTTTTTCGGCCTCGGCTCCTCGGCGGCGGTCGCTCATGACGCGATGAACAAATTTTTCCGCTTTAACGTGCCGGTCATCTATTCCGACGACATTGTCCTGCAACGCATGAGTTGTATGAATTGCGATGACGATGATGTGGTGGTGATTATCTCACATACCGGAAGAACCAAGAGCCTGGTAGAGCTGGCGCAGCTGGCGCGTGAAAACGATGCCATGGTGATCGCTCTCACCTCCCCCGGCTCGCCGCTGGCCCGGGAGGCCACGCTGGCCATTACCCTGGATGTGCCGGAAGATACCGACATCTATATGCCGATGGTCTCGCGTCTGGCCCAGTTGACCGTCATTGACGTGCTGGCGACAGGCTTTACCCTGCGCCGGGGGGCAAAATTCAGAGATAACTTGAAGAGGGTCAAGGAAGCGCTGAAGGAATCGCGTTTTGATAAAGAACCGTTCGTACCCAGTGATAATCAATAAAAGTTGATAACAAGCAGTACCCCATTACACCTTCGATAACGATCCGGCTGTGCGACGTTGCAGGCTGGCGCTACCGAATCCATGTTCACGCAACACCAAAGTTGTATCAGTCAACGGAGTATTACATGTCCAGAAGGCTTCGCAGAACCAAAATCGTTACTACCTTAGGCCCGGCAACTGACCGCGATAACAACCTGGAAAAAGTTATCGCCGCGGGCGCAAACGTAGTGCGTATGAACTTCTCTCACGGCACCCCGGAAGATCATCAGCTCCGTGCCGATAAAGTGCGTGAGATTGCGGCAAAACTGGGCCGTCACGTGGCCATCCTCGGCGACCTCCAGGGACCAAAAATTCGCGTATCGACCTTCAAAGAAGGCAAAATTTTCCTCAACGTCGGCGACAAATTCCTGCTCGATGCCAACCTCGGCAAGGGCGAAGGCGATAAAGAGAAAGTCGGAATCGACTATAAAGGCCTGCCGGCGGACGTCGTGCCTGGCGATATCCTGCTGCTCGACGATGGTCGTGTGCAGCTGAAAGTCCTCGAAGTTCAGGGGATGAAAGTCTTCACTGAAGTGACCGTTGGCGGCCCGCTGTCCAATAACAAAGGGATCAACAAGCTCGGCGGCGGCCTGTCTGCCGAAGCGCTGACCGACAAAGACAAGGCCGATATCGTCACCGCCGCTAAAATCGGCGTCGACTATCTCGCCGTCTCCTTCCCGCGCTGCGGCGAAGACCTGAACTACGCCCGTCGCCTGGCGCGCGATGCCGGCTGTGATGCGAAAATCGTCGCCAAAGTCGAGCGTGCGGAAGCCGTCTGCGATCAGGACGCCATGGACGACGTGATCCTCGCCTCCGATGTGGTGATGGTTGCCCGCGGTGACCTTGGCGTCGAAATCGGCGATCCGGAGCTGGTGGGCATCCAGAAAGCGCTGATTCGTCGTGCGCGTCAGCTGAACCGTTCCGTCATTACCGCCACCCAGATGATGGAGTCGATGATCACCAACCCGATGCCGACCCGTGCGGAAGTCATGGACGTGGCCAACGCCGTGCTGGATGGTACCGATGCCGTGATGCTCTCCGCAGAAACCGCTGCCGGTCAATACCCGTCGGAAACCGTGGCCGCGATGGCGCGCGTGTGTCTGGGCGCCGAAAAAATCCCGAGCCTCAACGTCTCCAAACACCGTCTTGACGTCCAGTTCGACAACGTGGAAGAAGCGATTGCCATGTCGGCGATGTATGCCGCCAACCACCTGAAAGGCATCACGGCTATCATCACCATGACCGAATCAGGCCGCACCGCGCTGATGACCTCGCGCATCAGCTCCGGTCTGCCAATTTTCGCTCTCTCCCGCCACGAGCGCACCCTGAACCTGACCGCCCTCTACCGCGGGGTGACGCCGGTGTTCTTCGACAGCCAGAATGACGGGGTGGCCGCTGCGCACGATGCCGTCAATCTGCTGCGGGACAAAGGCTACCTGGTCTCCGGCGATCTGGTGGTTGTTACCCAGGGTGACGTGATGAGCACCATCGGCAGCACCAACACTACGCGTATCCTCACCGTCGAGTAAGCCTCGGTGTCTACCTGCCAGCGATACGGCTGGCAGGTTTTTTCGCCCTCCGGCAGGCTACACCATCCAGCTCAGCAATAGCGTCGCGGCGATCACCGTCGACGCCCCGCCGATACGCGTCGCAATCTGTGCAAACGGCATCAATCCCATGCGGTTTGAGGCCGAGAGAATGGCCACATCCCCCGTTCCGCCTAACCCGCTGTGGCAGCTGGTAACAATGGCGGCTTCCACAGGATACATATTAAGACGTGAAGCGATAAAGAACCCGCTCAGCGCCATGGCAAAGACAATTGAGCCGCACACCACGACGTAGCCAACGGAGAAGACCGATACCACGCTCTCCAGCGGTACATACAGCATGCCCAAGCCGATCATCAGCGGCCACACCAGCGCGGCGGAGACGAACTTGTAGCAGCTGTGCGCCCCCAGCTCCATCGCCGCCGGGATAACTTTGGTATATTTGCAGAATACCGCCGCCAGAATCATCAGCACCGGCCCCGGAATATGCACCACCTTCTCCAGCAGGCCGCCGACAATGAAAAAGGCGCAAATCATCAGCAACCCGGCGCCCATGAGCTGAAAATCGGTCGGCTGCGTACTCTGATTCTGCGCAAAGACGCTGTTATCTTCATGGCTGCGGATCAGTAGCCCGTTGCCGGACAGCGCCGAGCGACGGGCGCCCATGCGGGCCAGAAAGCCAGCGCAGATAATGGCGAAGATGTTACCCACCACCGCCGCCGGCGCCAGCTGGGCCACGTAGACATCAGGCGTCTGCCCGAGGATCGCCGAATAAGCCAGCGACAACGGCAGGATCCCTTCGCCAATGCCGCCGCCGATAATCGGCACAATGATAAAGAAGAAGGTGTGATACAGACTGTAGCCGAATAAGCTGCCCACCAGCAGGCCGGTGGCGATTGCCGCGCCGGTCCCAACCACCAGCGGGACAAACATGCGCACCATCCCCTGGATCAGAATCGTGCGGTTCATTCCCAGGATACTGCCGACCACCAGGCAGGCGATGACGAAATAGAGGAGATTGGCCTCCTTCATCAGCAAATGCACGGTATCGAGCGTATGCGCTTCAAACACGCCAAAGTAGACCAGCACTGAGGGCATCATCAAACACAAAATCGCCGGACCGCCAATATCTTTTAACACCGGCACCATGCGGCCAATTTTCGCCAGCGCGAACCCCAGGGTCATGATGACCGCCAGTCCGCCAATCATGTTTTTTGGCAACAACCCCGCGCCCGCGGAGAGCGCCACTATCGCGGCGATACCGATGAACAGCGTTAATGGCACAGCGCCGACTTCGATATTGGCGAAAAGTCGAGTCGCTTGCCCGTTCGGCAATGTTTTATCTATCGGTTGGTTGAGTGAATTATTTTTCATATTTTTACCTGAATAATAAAGAGGTCACGTAGGGTCAGGATGCAATATTAAAATTGCGCAGCACTATGAATTCAAAAGCGCTAAACGCCGTATCAACTAAATACACCGAAACGGTAACACAGGACTTTAAAACTAAAAACGACAACCGTATTAACGCTGTCGGCTTTGTGACTGAGCCATAAAGTTTATTTTAAGTAATTTAATTTATTATCACGAAGCTAAAGTTATCGTCCGCTAAAATAATAAACCCTGTTAATGCAACCCTATGATTTAATCCTCTTTCCCCTATTTGTAAGTAAAGTAGCCAAGGCGAAATTATTTAAAGCCAGATGACTGTGATGGCTATCACCTTTTAAATGTTAGGGGATCGTTAGATTGGCAGCACAACAAACCGATAATATATGTCAGGACCTTTTATGCCTTCACTGCTCTTGCAATCTCTTTTCCCGTTGGTATTTATCATGCTGCTCGGATGGCTTAGCGGCAAACTCGGCTATACCCGCCGTGAGGACGCCTCCGTTCTCGCCACGGTAGTTATCCGCTTTGCGCTTCCTTTTCATCTTTTTATCGGCGCATTACATACCAGCCCGGATAAAATAAAAAACTTCACCTTTATGGCGGTGCTGGTTATCGGTCTAATGGGGTCGTATTTTCTTACGCTACTGATCTCGCGCTATGTTTTTCGTCATGATATTAAAACTAGCGCGATTCAGTCGCTGGTTTGCGCCTTCCCTGATATGGCCTACTTCGGCGCCCCCGTGCTGGCGGTGCTGATAGGTCCGGAGGGCTTTCTCGGGGTGCTTATCGGAAACCTGGTGACCAGCGTGTTGATGATCCCTCTGACCATCATCCTGATCCGCATGGGAGACCAGCCCGGAGACGCTGGGGCTCCCCAGCTCCACGCCGGGCAGTTGATCCTGCAAAACCTGCTGAAAGCCGTGAGAAACCCCATTGTCTGGATCCCCATTTCCGGAGTACTGCTCAGCCTGGCCGGGATCCAGCTGCCGCATCTGCTCAGCGTACCCGTTGAAATGGTGGGTAAAATCGCCGGCGGTCTGTCACTCTTCGCCCTTGGGCTGCTGTTTTACGGTGAACGTCCGACGGTCAATATTCAAACCTGCACCAACATCAGTATTAAAAACCTGATCCAGCCGGCCATGATGGCGCTGGCCGGGCTAGCCTTTGGGCTCAGTCATACCCTGATGCAACAGGTTATTATCATCGGCGCGACGCCTTCCGCTATCGCGGCAGGGATGTTTGCCCTGCGCAGCGATACCTATATTGAACCCGCCTCATCTTCTATTTTGCTGGGCACCGCCATCGGCGTGGTCACCGAAGGCGTCATGATTTATCTCATTTCGTAATCACGGAAATAAAATACCTAGACATCAGGCAACGTTTTAATTTGATATTCAGGAGTCATGTCATGTTAGCCACAGAAACCTTATACACCCCCTATAATGGTGCCGTCCTGCTGGAAAACCCGTTATTAAATAAAGGCCTCGCGTTTACGGAAAGCGAACGCACAGCGTTTAATCTTCAGGGACTGTTACCGCACAATGTGGAAACCATTGAAGAACAAACCGAGCGCGCATGGGGCCAGTTTTGCCAGTTCAAAAAAAGTATTTCGCGCCATATTTATCTCAGAAATATTCAGGACACCAACGAGACGTTATTCTATAACCTGCTGCGCAGCCATATGAAAGAGACGCTGCCGATTATTTATACCCCGACGGTGGGTGAAGCATGCGAACATTTTTCAGAAATATATCGCCGAGGACGCGGCCTGTTCATCTCCTGGCCCAACCGTCACCATATTGACGAGATGCTGCAGGGATTTTCCCGCAACGATATCAAAGTCATCGTGGTGACCGATGGCGAGCGTATTCTGGGGCTGGGCGACCAGGGGATTGGCGGGATGGGGATCCCCATCGGCAAACTCTCGTTATATACCGCCTGCGGGGGTATTCATCCGGCATCAACGCTGCCCATTATGTTAGATGTCGGTACCAACAATCCGCAGCATCTGGAAGATCCGCTGTATATGGGCTGGCGACATCCGCGCATCAGCGACGAGCAATACCTGGAGTTTATGGACATGTTTGTCCATGCCGTTCAACAGCGCTGGCCGAATGTCTTGCTCCAGTTTGAAGATTTTGCCCAAAAAAATGCCACGCGACTGCTCAACCGCTATCGACACCAGCTGTGCTGTTTTAACGATGATATTCAGGGAACCGCCGCCGTGACGTCGGGGACGCTGATCGCCGCCGCCGCCGCCGCCGGGACGCCGCTCCGCGATCAGCGGGTGGTTTTCCTTGGCGGCGGTTCGGCCGGATGCGGCATTGCGGAAAAAATCATTGCGCTGATGGTGGATGATGGGCTCTCAGAGACGGAAGCACGCCGCCGCATCTTTATGGTTGACCGCTTTGGTCTGCTGACTGATCAGATGCCTAATCTGCTCGATTTTCAGCGCGAGCTGGTCACCCCCCGAGCCAGTATCGCCCACTGGGATACCGAGGCGGCCCAGCTGTCGCTGATGGATGTCGTACGCAACGTCCACCCTACCGTGCTGATCGGCGTGTCAGGCCAGCCGGGGCTGTTTAGCGAAGAGATAGTGAAAGAGATGCATCGGCACTGCCCGCGTCCGATTATTATGCCGCTCTCTAACCCCACTTCCCGGGCCGAGGCCCAGCCGAAGGATCTGCTGGAGTGGACTCGGGGTAGCGCGCTTATCGCCACCGGCAGCCCGTTCGACCCCGTCTTCTATGACGGCAAAACCTACGACATCGCCCAGTGCAATAACGCCTATATTTTCCCCGGTCTGGGGCTGGGGATCCTTGCCAGTAAAGCCGAGCGCGTCACCGAAGCAATGCTTATCACCTGCAGTAAAACGCTGGCCGCCCACTCGCCTCTGGCGACCCGCGAAACCGGCGGGTTGCTGCCGCCGGTAGAAGAGATCGAAATGATTTCCCGGGCCATTGCCGCTGATGTCGCCCGCGCGGCTCAGCAGGACGGCGTAGCGCCGCAGATTGACGAGGTGCAACTGGCGGCGAATATCGATAAAACCTTCTGGCGAGCGCGCTACACCGCGTATAAACGTTCGTCATTGTGATCGCTCATCTCGCGGGAAGCCGGCAGGCTTCCCGCCACTCGGGGGAACCACTCATGTTCAATGTGCTGATTGTCGATGATGATCCCATGGTGGCCGAACTGAACCAGTTATTTATCAGCCGGGTAGCTGATTTTCACTGCTGTGGAGTAGCGGCGACGATCGCCGACGCCAAAGCGATGCTAAGCCATCTGGCGCAGGTCGATCTGCTGCTGCTGGATGTCTATATGCACCAGGAGAGTGGCCTGGACCTGCTGCCAGCGCTTCGCGCTGAGGGGCGGAATATTGACGTCATCATGATGACGTCCGCTGCCGATGCGCTCACCGTCCAGACGGCACTGCGCTATGGCGTGGTTGATTACCTGATTAAACCGTTTCAGTTGTCGCGCTTTGAGGAGGCGCTGCGGACCTGGCGCAATAAACGCGATGCGAAGCAAGCGAAATCCTGCTACGCCCAGGCGGATATCGACACCCTGCTACGCCGCGGGGTTCTGCAACAGGACGGTCCCCGCCGCTTGCCGAAAGGGCTGACGCCGCAAACGCTTCGCCTGGTGTGCCGGTGGATAATCGCGCATCAGGCGCGGGATTTTTCAACCAATGAGCTGGCGGCGGCGCTGCAGATCTCCCGAGTATCGTGCCGCAAATACCTGATCTGGCTTGAGCAGATCAACGTGCTCTTCACCAGCAATCACTACGGCATCACCGGCCGCCCGGAGTATCGCTACCGGCTTGTGGCCGAGAGCGTGATGTTGCTGACGCAATATAGCCAGTGAGCCTGGAATGCCCACTGGCGCTTGCAGTCTACTTCTTAGGGTACAGCTCTTTGCGTTTGTAGGGCTCGATTTCACCCGGCTTGCGCGTCTTCAGCAGCTTCAGGATCCAGGTGTACTGCTCGGTGTGCGGCGTAACAAACACCTCCACCTCTTCGTTCATCCGCCGGGCGATTGTTGTATCGTCAGCGTCCAGCAGATCGTCCATCGGCGGGCGCACCAGCACCGTCAGGCGATGCGTCTTGCCATCGTAGACCGGGAACAGCGGAACGACGCGGGCGCGGCATACCTTCATTAAGCGGCCAATCGCCGGCAGGGTGGCCTTATAGGTAGCGAAGAAATCCACAAACTCGCTGTGCTCGGCGCCGTGATCCTGATCGGGCAAATAGTAGCCCCAGTAGCCCTGGCGCACCGACTGAATAAACGGTTTGATCCCGTCGTTGCGCGCATGCATCCGTCCGCCAAAACGACGACGCACGGTATTCCACACGTAATCGAAGACCGGGTTGCCCTGGTTGTGGAACATCGCCGCCATCTTCTGCCCACCGGAGGCCATCAGCATCGCCGGGATATCCACACCCCATGCATGCGGGACGAGGAAAATCACCTTCTCGTTATTGCGCTGCAGCTCGTCGATGATCGCTTTACCCTGCCAGTCGACGCGGGCGAGAATTTTCTGCGGATCGCGCAGACCCAGCTCGGCCATCATCACCATCGCCTGCGGCGCCGAGGCGTACATGGCGTCGATGATCGCTTCCCGCTCGTGCTCGCTTTTTTCCGGGAAGCAATACAGCAAATTAATCTGCGCCCGGCGGCGCGAGCTTTTCGCCAGACGCCCGACCAGACGACCGAGTTTGCCGAGGAGCGGATCGCGGAAGGATGGCGGCGTCAGCGCAATACCGGCGAAGGCAAAAACTCCCAGCCAGGCGCCCCAGTAGCGCGGCAGTAAAAAAGATTTTTCAAACTTAGGGATAAACTCAATATTATTTTTTTTCGTTTCCATGCCCAATCCGCAGATCGACTGCTTAATCAAGATAATGGGATAGTGTAGCGAGACGTTGGGTATCCTACAAAAGAAAAAGCCGGCGCCCTGGGGCACCGGCTTTCCACTGACCGGTGGTTAGTCAAACCGCAGCTGCGGAACGACCTCTTTGACCTGCGCCAGATAATCGGTACGGTCGGAACCGCTCAGCCCTTCGGTACGCGGCAGTTTCGCCGTCAGCGGGTTGACCGCCTGCTGGTTGATCCACACTTCGTAGTGCAGGTGCGGCCCGGTAGAGCGTCCGGTATTCCCCGATAGCGCAATACGATCGCCGCGCTTCACTTTCTGCCCCGGCTTCACCAGCAGCTTACGCAGGTGCATGTAGCGAGTGGTATAGGTACGGCCGTGGCGGATTGCCACATAATACCCGGCGGCGCCGCTGCGCTTGGCCACCACCACTTCGCCATCGCCCACTGCCAGCACCGGCGTTCCCTGCGGCATCGCAAAATCGACGCCACGGTGCGGCGCGACGCGCCCGGTGACCGGATTCAGACGACGCGGGTTAAAATTAGAGGAGACGCGGAACTGACGCGCCGTCGGGAAACGCATAAAGCCTTTCGCCAGCCCTGTCCCGTTGCGGTCGTAGAATTTACCGTCTTCGGCACGGATGGCAAAGTAGTCCTTACCGTCGGAGCGCAGACGCACGCCGAGCAGCTGGCTTTGCTCGCGTTTGCCGTCAAGCATTTCGCGGGACATCAATACCGAGAACTCATCGCCTTTCTTCAGCTTACGGAAATCCATCTGCCACTGCATGGCCTTGATCACCGCGCTGATTTCCGTGCTGGTCAGCCCGGCATCGCGCGCGCTGGAGACAAAGCTGGCGCCGACGGTGCCCTTCAGCACGCTGTTGACCCAGTCGCCTTTCTGCAGCTCGCTGCTCATTTTAAAGCCGTTATCCACGCGGGTGTAGGTGCGGGTTTCGCGGCGGGACATCTCCCAGGTCAGACTCTGCAGATCGCCGTCGGCGGTCAGGGTCCAGGAGAGCTGCTGGCCAATCTTCAGATTACGCAGCTCTTTATCGGCGGAGGAGAGCTGGGCGATATCACCCATATCGATACCGTACTGATTCAGGATGCTGCTGAGGGTATCGCCGGTCGACACCACGTATTCGTGCCCGCCGGCATCGCTATCGGCTTTTTCGTCGAGTTCATCCTGAGGAATGGCTTCTTCTTCCTGCGGGGCCTGATCGATCGGCTCGGAGGCTTCCGGCAGCAGGGAGCGGATCTCGCTTTTTTCCAGCTCAATGGTTCTGACGATGGGGGCGGATTCCGGGTGGTAAATGTAGGGTCGCCAGACGGCGACCGCTAAGGTAAGAACGCTAAGCGACCCCAGCATAACGCGATGAGGTCGTGGCAGATTGTTAAATGCCTGAGTGACAGCGCGGGCTATCTGTTGCACGTATTCACTTCCTCGTTAATCTCCTTTCAGGCAGCTCGAATACTGATTCGCCAGTTGGGTGAGGAATTGCGGGTAACTCGCTTTACCCAGCTTAATTCCGCTACCCAGTGGATCCAGGGTCCCCATGCGCACAGACGTGCCCCGGGCAACAGCTTCGATAACCGCTGGCCTGAACTGTGGCTCAGCAAAAACGCAAGTGGCTTTCTGCTCAACCAGTTGTGTTCTGATTTCGTGTAAACGCTGCGCACCAGGCTGTATTTCAGGATTGACGGTAAAATGCCCCAGCGAGGTTAAACCGTAGTGTTTTTCAAAGTAACCGTAGGCGTCATGAAAAACGAAATAACCCTTTCCTTTCAGCGGTGCCAGCTCATTGCTAACCTGCTTGTCGGTCGCCGCCAGCGCGGCCTCGAACTGCTGCAGGTTGCTGTCGAGTTTGGCTCGACTCTGCGGCATAAGTTCCAATAATTTATCGTGGATTGCAACCGCCGAAAGCCGCGCTATCTCTGGGGATAACCACAGATGCATATTGTAGATACCGTGATGGTGATCGCCGTCACTTTTTTCCGCTGCGCCATGGTCATGACCATGATGATCGTCATCATCGTCAGCGCCGGCGATCAGCAGCGGTTTGACCCCATCCAGCTCAGCGATGGTCACCTTTTTATTCGCCGCAATGCTTTGCGTCGACTTATCCATAAAGGCTTCCATTTCCGGACCGATCCACACCACTAAGTCTGCGTTCTGTAAGCGTTTTACATCGGAAGGACGCAGGGAATAATCATGCTCAGAGGCACCATCGGGCAGCAGCACCTGGGTGTCGGTGACCCCATCTGCGATGGCTGCTGCGATAAAGCCCAGCGGTTTCATGGAAGTCACCACGGCGGCGCTGGCCTGCGGTACCTGTGCGAACAAAAAAACAGCGCTAAGTCCAGCGCAAAGAAGCGTATTTTTATGTAACATAATGCGTCTAGTCATCGAAACGAGTGAGTGTGATGTGATATTATAACATTCACTAGCTTGTGCAACCCCTAAATGATTATGACAAACCTTGTAACGCTGGAAAATGTCTCGGTGGCCTTTGGCCAACGCCGCGTGCTGTCTGACATCTCGCTGGCTCTCACGCCAGGCAAAATATTAACCCTGCTGGGGCCCAACGGCGCCGGTAAATCGACGCTCGTGCGGGTGGTTCTCGGGCTGGTAGCACCGACAGAGGGTGTTATCAAGCGCGAAGAACGCCTGCGGATCGGCTATGTACCGCAGAAACTGCATCTGGACGCCACGCTGCCGCTGACCGTCAGCCGCTTCCTGCGTTTACGTCCAGGCACCCGCAAAGACGACATTCTGCCGGCGCTGAAGCGCGTGCAGGCCGGGCATCTGATCGACGCGCCGATGCAAAAACTTTCCGGCGGCGAAACCCAGCGCGTGCTGCTGGCCCGCGCCCTGCTCAATCGTCCGCAGCTGCTGGTGCTGGATGAACCGACCCAGGGCGTCGACGTCAATGGCCAGGTGGCGCTCTACGATCTTATCGACCAGCTGCGCCATGAGCTGGACTGCGCGGTGCTGATGGTCTCCCACGACCTGCATCTGGTGATGGCCAAAACCGACGAGGTATTGTGCCTGAACCAGCATATCTGCTGCTCTGGCGCACCGGAAGTCGTCTCGATGCATCCGGAGTTCATCTCCATGTTCGGCCCGCGCGGCGCGGAACAGCTGGGGATCTACCGCCATCACCATAATCACCGCCACGATCTTCAGGGGCGAATTGTATTGCGTCGGGGAAACAGCCGCTAATGATTGAACTTCTCTTACCTGGCTGGCTGGCCGGGATGATGCTGGCCTGCGCCGCCGGCCCGCTGGGCTCCTTTGTGGTCTGGCGCCGCATGTCCTATTTCGGCGATACGCTGGCGCATGCGTCGCTACTCGGCGTCGCTTTCGGTTTACTGCTTAACGTCAATCCGTTTTATGCGGTGATCGCCGTGACCCTGCTGCTGGCCGGCGGGCTGGTATGGCTGGAAAAACGGCCGCATCTGGCGATTGATACCCTGCTGGGCATCATGGCGCACAGCGCGCTGTCCCTTGGGCTGGTGGTGGTCAGTCTGATGTCTAACGTCCGCGTCGATTTGATGGCGTACCTGTTCGGCGATCTGCTGGCGGTCACGCCGCAGGATCTGATCGCCATTGCTATTGGCGTGGTGATTGTGATTGGCATTCTGCTCTGGCAGTGGCGGAATCTGCTGGCGATGACCATCAGTCCGGACCTGGCGTTTGTCGATGGCGTGAAGCTGCAGCGGGTCAAGCTGCTGTTGATGCTGGTCACCGCCCTGACTATCGGCGTGGCGATGAAGTTCGTCGGGGCGCTGATCATCACTTCTCTGCTGATTATCCCGGCCGCTACCGCCCGCCGTTTTGCCCGCACGCCGGAGCAGATGGCCGCCGTGGCGGTGGGCGTGGGCATGCTGGCCGTCACCGGCGGGTTAACCTTCTCGGCTTTCTACGACACGCCGGCCGGGCCGTCGGTGGTGCTGAGCGCTGCGGTGCTGTTTATTCTCAGCATGGCGAAAAAAGCCGCCAGCTAAAAGTGAAAAAGCCCGGTCGCGCTGCTGACCGGGCTTCACCATGAACGGCTCAACCACAACGCGCTACGGCATTTCCGGCGGCGTAATCCCGAAATGGTTCCAGGCGCGCACCGTCGCCATTCTTCCCCGCGGCGTACGCTGTAGAAAACCCTGCTGAATTAAGTAGGGCTCCAGCACATCTTCAATGGTTTCCCGCTCTTCGCCAATCGCGGCGGCGAGGTTATCCAGCCCCACCGGCCCGCCGAAGAACTTATCTATCACCGCCAGCAGCAGCTTGCGGTCCATATAGTCGAACCCTTCCGCATCGACGTTGAGCATATCCAGCGCCTGGGCGGCAATGTCGGCGGAAATGGTGCCGTCGTGGCGCACTTCCGCGAAGTCACGCACCCGGCGCAGCAGACGGTTGGCAATACGCGGCGTGCCGCGTGAACGGCGGGCCACTTCCAGCGCGCCCTCGTCGCTCATCTCCAGCCCCATATGGCGGGCGCTGCGGCTGACAATATGCTGCAGATCGGGGATCTGATAGAACTCCAGACGCTGCACGATGCCAAAGCGGTCGCGCAGCGGCGAGGTCAACGAACCGGCCCGGGTGGTGGCGCCGATCAGGGTAAACGGCGGCAGGTCGATTTTAATCGAGCGCGCCGCCGGCCCTTCGCCAATCATGATATCCAGCTGGTAGTCTTCCATTGCCGGATAGAGCACCTCTTCCACCACCGGCGAGAGGCGATGGATCTCATCGATAAACAGCACATCGTGCGGTTCGAGGTTGGTGAGCATCGCGGCGAGATCGCCCGCTTTCTCCAGCACCGGGCCGGAGGTGGTACGCAGATTAACCCCCATTTCATTGGCGACGATATTGGCCAGGGTGGTTTTCCCCAAACCTGGCGGGCCAAAAATCAGCAGGTGATCGAGGGCGTCGCCGCGCAGCTTCGCCGCCTGGATAAAGATCTCCATCTGCGAACGCACCTGCGGCTGGCCGACATACTCTGCCAGCAATTTTGGGCGGATGGCGCGGTCAGCGGCCTCTTCGAAGCCGCTGCTGTCTGCCGATACCAGCCGGTCTGCTTCAATCATCCCTTACCTCACAACGCGGCGCGCAGCGCTTCGCGGATTAGCGTTTCACTGTTGGCGTCCGGACGCGCGATCTTGCTGACCATCCGGCTGGCCTCCTGCGGTTTATAGCCCAGCGCGACCAGCGCGGCAACCGCTTCCTGCTCGGCATCGTCCGCCGTCGGGCCTGCCGGCGAGGTTAGCACCAGATCGGCCGCCGGGGTGAACAGATCGCCGTGAAGCCCTTTGAAGCGGTCTTTCATCTCGACGATCAGGCGTTCAGCGGTTTTTTTACCAATCCCCGGCAGCTTCACCAGCGAGGCGACCTCTTCCCGCTCAACGGCGTTGACGAACTGCTGCGCCGACATGCCGGAGAGGATCGCCAGCGCCAGCTTTGGCCCTACGCCGTTGGTTTTAATCAACTCTTTAAACAGGGTACGCTCCTGTTTATTGTTAAACCCATACAGCAGCTGGGCATCTTCACGCACCACAAAGTGGGTGAAGACAATCGCCTCCTGCCCGGCCTCCGGCAGCTCATAAAAGCAGGTCATTGGCATGTGCACTTCATAGCCGACGCCCGCCGTTTCCAGCAACACCAGCGGGGGTTGTTTTTCGAGAATGATGCCTCTGAGTCTGCCTATCACGTGGGGCTCCTGCGTTATGGTCTAAGTATCTGGCGGTATCATAAAAAAAGGCTGGATAGATATCCAGCCTGATTTGCGATTATCGTAAGCGCCCTCGCGCCAGATTGAGCCGGGTCTCGCTGATCTGAGCGGCATTCTGGCTGACATGGCAATGGGTGATGGCGATCGCCAGCGCATCCGCCGCATCCGCCTGCGGATTGGCAGGCAGCTTGAGCAAGGTGCGCACCATGTGCTGGACCTGACTCTTTTCAGCGCTGCCAATGCCGACAACCGTCTGCTTAACCTGGCGGGCGGCGTATTCAAACACCGGTAGCGACTGATTGGTTGCCGCCACGATCGCCACCCCGCGCGCCTGCCCGAGCTTTAACGCCGAGTCGGCATTCTTGGCCATAAAGACCTGCTCAATGGCGAAAAAGTCGGGCTGGAACTGGGTGATGATCTCCGTCACCCCGGCGTAGATCAGCTTCAGCCGCGACGGCAGATCGTCCACTTTGGTGCGGATACAGCCGCTGCCAAGGTAGCTCAGCTGCCGGCCGACCTGACGGATCACGCCATAACCGGTAACGCGCGACCCCGGGTCAATGCCGAGAATAATAGCCATCACGCGCCTCCGGTGAACCGTGGATGCGGCTGCATCACAGGGTGGCTGCGACCTCGTCGGAGATCTCGCCGTTATGGTACACTTCCTGCACGTCGTCGCAGTCTTCGAGCATATCGATCAGACGCAGCAGCTTCGGCGCCGTCTCGGCATCCATATCCGCTTTGGTGGACGGGATCATCGAGACTTCAGCAGCGTCGGCTTTCAGGCCAGCGGCTTCCAGCGCGTCGCGCACGGCGCCCATCTCTTCCCATGCGGTGTAGACGTCGATCGCGCCGTCGTCATAGGTCACCACGTCTTCAGCGCCAGCTTCCAGCGCCGCTTCCATGATAGTGTCTTCATCGCCTTTCTCGAAGGAGATGACGCCTTTTTTGCTGAACAGGTAGGAGACAGAACCGTCGGTGCCGAGATTACCACCGGTTTTAGTGAAGGCGTGACGCACTTCCGCAACGGTACGGTTACGGTTGTCAGACAGACATTCCACCATCACCGCGGTGCCGCCAGGGCCATAGCCTTCGTAAATGATGGTTTCCATGTTCGCGTCTTCATCGCCGCCGACGCCGCGCGCGATGGCGCGGTTCAGGGTGTCGCGGGTCATGTTGTTAGACAGCGCTTTATCCACCGCCGCACGCAGACGCGGGTTGGACGCCGGATCGCCGCCGCCCAGACGCGCTGCGGTAACCAGTTCGCGAATGATTTTCGTAAAGATTTTACCGCGCTTGGCATCCTGTGCCGCTTTGCGGTGTTTGGTGTTGGCCCATTTACTATGACCTGCCATAAAAAACTCTCCAAAAAGCGCGCCCTTTCAGGCGGCGTTAATTACAAATTCTTCAATCGCCTGCCGATTGCTCCACGACTTGGTCAGCGCAGCGGCTTCCGTCGCGCTGACCCAGCGGTAGGCCAGATGTTCGGTAAAGGTAATTTCCCGCTCATGAGGCAGCGCAAGACAGAACCAGAATTCCGTATTTCGCTCCACTCCCGGCGCATAGCGATGACGCAAATGAGAAAAGATCTCAAACTCCACCGTGCGCTGACAGTCGATTAAGGTCAGTTGCTCGCAGGCAACGTCAATGGCGACCTCTTCCTTTACTTCACGCGCGGCAGCCTGCAGCGCGGTCTCTCCTGCTTCCAGGCTGCCGGTGACCGACTGCCAGAACGCGGGATCGTCGCGCCGCTGCAACATCAGCACCCGTTTCGTATCTTCGGCGTAAATCACCACCAGCACCGAAACGGGCAGCTTAAATGACATATTACTTGTTCTCCAGAGACGCTTTTGCCTCTTTCTCCACAACCTGAATGCCCAGTTCACCGAGCGCCGCCGGATTGGCGAAGCTTGGCGCTTCGGTCATCAGGCAGGCGGCCGCGGTGGTTTTCGGGAAAGCGATAACGTCGCGGATGTTATCGGTACCGGTCAGCAGCATGGTCAGACGGTCAAGACCGAACGCCAGGCCCGCATGCGGCGGGGTACCGTATTTCAGCGCATCGAGCAGGAAGCCGAATTTCTCACGCTGCTCTTGCTCGTTAATGCCCAGAATACCAAATACCGTCTGCTGCATGTCGCCGCGGTGGATACGCACCGAACCGCCGCCGACTTCATAACCGTTAATCACCATATCGTAGGCGTTGGCCACGGCCTCTTCCGGCGCGGCTTTCAGCTCGTCCGCCGTCATATCTTTAGGCGAGGTGAACGGATGGTGCATCGCCGTCAGGCCGCCTTCGCCGTCGTCTTCGAACATCGGGAAGTCGATCACCCACAGCGGCGCCCATTTGCTCTCGTCAGTCAGGCTCAGGTCTTTACCCAGCTTCAGACGCAGCGCGCCCAGCGCGTCGGCCACCACTTTCTTATTATCGGCGCCGAAGAAGATCATGTCTCCGTCCTGCGCGCCGGTGCGGTCAAGGATCGCTTCCACGATTTCAGCGGTGAGGAATTTGGCCACCGGGCTGTTGATCCCGTCCATGCCTTTGGCACGCTCGGTCACTTTAATATAGGCCAGCCCCTTCGCGCCGTAGATCTTCACAAAGTTGCCGTATTCGTCAATCAGCTTGCGGGTCAGAGAAGCCCCGCCCGGAACGCGCAGCGCCGCCACGCGCCCTTTCGGATCGTTGGCCGGGCCGGCAAAGACCGCGAACTCCACCGATTTCAGCAGGTCGGCGACGTCCACCAGCTCCATCGGGTTACGCAGATCCGGTTTATCGGAACCGTAGCGACGTTCGGCTTCGGCGAAGGTCATGATCGGGAAATCGCCCAGGTCGACGCCTTTAATCTCCAGCCACAGCTGACGCACCATCGCTTCCATGATCTCACGCACCTGCGGCGCGGTCATAAAGGAGGTTTCCACGTCGATCTGGGTAAATTCAGGCTGACGGTCGGCACGCAGGTCTTCATCGCGGAAGCATTTGACGATCTGATAGTAGCGGTCGAAGCCGGACATCATCAGCAGCTGTTTAAACAGCTGCGGCGACTGCGGCAGCGCGTAGAATTTGCCTTTATGCACGCGGGAAGGCACGAGGTAATCGCGGGCGCCTTCCGGGGTAGCTTTGGTCAGCATCGGGGTTTCGATGTCGAGGAAGCCATGGTCATCCATAAAGCGGCGCACAAAGCTGGTGATTTTCGCGCGGGTCTTCAGACGCTGCGCCATTTCCGGACGACGCAGGTCGAGGTAGCGGTATTTCAGACGCGCTTCTTCGGTGTTGACGTGATTGGAGTCCAGCGGCAGCGATTCTGAGCGGTTAATGATCGTCAGATCGGAAGCCAGCACTTCGATAGCGCCGGTGGCCATGTCCGCGTTGATGTTTTTCTCTTCACGCGCGCGAACGGTGCCAGTGACCTGAATGCAGAACTCATTACGCAGTTCAGAGGCTAACTTCAACGCATCCGCACGATCCGGATCGAAAAACACCTGAACGATGCCTTCGCGGTCGCGCATATCGATAAAAATGAGGCTACCGAGATCGCGACGGCGGTTGACCCAACCACACAGAGTCACCTGCTGCCCAACGTGGGACTGTCGAAGCTGTCCGCAATATTCTGTACGCATGAGATATCCCTTAACTTAGCCGTCGGCGGATTGTCGTCTGCCCTGCAGGCGACGAGGTCGCAGCTTTAGCTGATGTCACAACTGAATGAAAAAAGGCGGCTATTATACTGGAAATTCTGTCGTTCGATAAGTCCGACGCACGATGTACGCTGCTTTGCTGCGCGCTTAACGTCCACACTCACATAAATTAACAAAATTTGTTACCCTTTTGCTGAAGCCGCAAAGGTATTGTAGCCGCCTGACAACAGATGAAGATACGGGGATACCATGTTAGAACTCAATGCGAAAAACACGGCGCTGGTGGTGATCGATCTGCAGGAAGGCATTCTGCCTTTCGCCGGCGGCCCACATCGGGCTGACGAGGTGGTGGCGCGCGCCGCTCGCCTGGCAGACAAATGCCGGCAACAGGGTTCGCCGGTGATCATGGTCCGCGTCGGCTGGTCGGCCGATTTCGCCGAAGCGCTGAAACAGCCTGTCGACGCTCAGGCCGGGGCGCATACGCTGCCTGAGAACTGGTGGACCTATCCGGCCGCGCTGGGTAAACAAGAGCGCGATATCGAAGTGACCAAACGCCAGTGGGGCGCGTTCTATGGCACCGACCTTGAGCTTCAGCTGCGCCGCCGCGGTATCGACACCATTATTCTCTGCGGCATCTCCACCAACATCGGCGTCGAATCCACCGCCCGCAACGCCTGGGAGCTGGGCTTTAACCTGGTCATCGCCGAAGATGCCTGCAGCGCCGCCTCCGCCGAACAGCATCAGGGCAGCATGACGCATATTTTCCCGCGCATCGGCCGCGTGCGCAGCACCGAGGAGATCCTCGCCGCGTTATGATTTATATTGGGCTTCCCCAGTGGTCGCACCCGAAATGGGTGCGCCTTGGCATCACCAGCCTTGAAGAGTACGCCCGCCACTTCAATTGCGTCGAGGGCAACACCACCCTGTATGCGCTGCCCAAGCCGGAGATTGTCGCCCGCTGGTACGAGCAGACCCACGATGACTTCCGCTTCTGCTTTAAATTCCCGGCGACTATCTCGCACCAGGCCGCCCTGCGCCATTGCGACGAGTTAAGTAGTGAATTCTTCACCCGCCTGGCGCCGCTGGCCTCGCGCATCGGCCAGTACTGGCTGCAGCTGCCGGCGACCTTTGGTCCTCGCGATCTCCCCGCGCTATGGCACTTTCTCGATGGGCTACCGAAGGATTTCACCTACGGCGTCGAAGTTCGTCACCCCGAGTTCTTCGCCAAAGGGGAAGCGGAACAGCAGCTCAACCGCGGGCTGCACCAGCGCAACGTCAACCGCGTGATCCTCGACAGCCGCCCGGTCCACAGCGCCGCGGCCACCAGTCCGGCGATGATCGACGCGCAACAAAAGAAACCGAAGGTGCCGGTGCATGCAGTGATGACCGCCCGGCAGCCAATGGTGCGCTTTATTGGCGGCGACGATATGGTCCATAATCGGGAACTGTTTCGCGTCTGGCTGCAGACGCTGCCGAAATGGCATCAGTCGGGGACGCCGTGGCTGTTCCTCCATACCCCCGACATTGCCTACGCGCCGGCGCTGGTGGATACCCTGTGGGGCGATCTGCGCGCTGCCCTGCCGGCGCTAGGAAATGCGCCGTCGATTCCGCAGCAATCTTCTCTTTTCTGATATCCTGCTATCATATCCGGAGCCATCTGCCAGAGTTAAAGGGAGTTTTCGTATGGTCAGCGCGCTGTATGCCGTTTTAGGTGCGTTATTGTTAGTGAAGTTCTCATTTGACGTGGTGCGTTTGCGCACCCAATACCATGTAGGCTATGGCGACGGCGGCTTCAGCGAGCTGCAGGTCGCCATCCGCGTTCACGGCAATGCCGTTGAATATGTGCCGATTGGCCTCATTTTGCTGTTATTTATGGAGATGAACGGCGCCCAGACCTGGATGGTGCACGTTTGCGGCATTTTATTGATCCTCGGACGACTGATGCACTCCTGGGGTTTTCATCACCGTGTCTACCACTGGCGCCGCTCCGGCATGAGCGCCACCTGGTGCGCGTTGTTGCTGATGGTGCTGGCCAATCTCTGGTATATGCCCTGGGAGTTGGTTTTCTCCCTCCGTTAGCGCACAATACGCCGTTTTCGTTTTTTCGGGTTTAACGTTATGTCTCACCGCGATACGCTTTTTTCCGCGCCGATTGCCAGCCTCGGCGACTGGACCTTTGATGAACGGGTTGCTGAAGTCTTCCCCGATATGATCCAGCGTTCTGTGCCTGGCTACTCCAATATCATCTCGATGATCGGCATGCTGGCTGAGCGCTTCGTTCAGCCCCACACCCAGGTTTACGATCTTGGCTGTTCGCTGGGCGCCGCCACTCTTTCCGTGCGCCGCAATATTAGCCACCCGGGCTGCCGCATTATCGCCATCGATAACTCCCCGGCGATGGTGGAGCGCTGCCGTCGCCATATTGACGCCTATAAAGCACCGACGCCGGTCGAGGTGATTGAAGGAGATATCCGCGATGTGACCATTGAAAACGCCTCGCTGGTGATCCTGAACTTTACCATTCAGTTCCTTGAGCCGGGCGATCGCCAGGCGATCCTCAATAAAGTCTATCAGGGGCTGAATCCCGGCGGCGCGCTGGTGCTCTCGGAGAAATTTAGCTTCGAAGACGCCCACGTCGGCGAGCTGCTGTTCAATATGCATCATGACTTTAAGCGCGCGAACGGCTACAGCGAGCTGGAGATCAGTCAAAAACGCAGCATGCTGGAAAATGTAATGCTGACCGACTCTGTGGAAACCCATAAAAAACGCCTGCGTCAGGCTGGGTTCGAACATGCCGAACTGTGGTTCCAGTGCTTTAACTTTGGCTCGCTGGTGGCAGTAAAATCCGGGGAGCAGGCATGATCGACTTCAGTAACTTCTATCAGCTGATCGCCAAAAGCCCGCTGTCTCACTGGCTGGAGACGCTGCCTGCCCAGGTAGCCGCCTGGCAGCGCGAGGCCCTACACGGCAAGTTTCGCGAATGGGAGCGCGCCGTTGAGTTTCTTCCGGAATTAACGCCCTGGCGTCTGGACCTCCTGCACAGCGTCACCGCCGAAAGCGAAACGCCGCTCAGCGAAGGCCATCGGCTGCGGATAGAAAATCTGCTGAAAAACCTGATGCCATGGCGCAAAGGGCCTTATTCGCTGTACGGCATCAACATCGATACCGAATGGCGCTCCGACTGGAAATGGGAGCGCGTCCTGCCGCACCTGTCCGATCTTAGCGGACGAACCATCCTCGACGTGGGCTGCGGCAGCGGCTATCACATGTGGCGGATGATCGGCGCCGGCGCGCATCTGGCGGTCGGCATCGATCCCACCCAGCTGTTCCTGTGTCAGTTTGAAGCGGTACGTAAGCTCCTCGGCAACGACCAGCGGGCGCATCTCCTGCCGCTGGGCATCGAGCAGTTGCCGGCACTGGAGGCCTTCGACACCGTGTTCTCGATGGGCGTGCTCTACCACCGCCGCTCGCCGCTGGATCATCTGTGGCAGCTGAAAGATCAGCTGGCGCCGGGAGGCGAGCTGGTGCTGGAGACGCTGGTGGTCGAAGGGGATGAAAATACGGTGCTGGTTCCGGGCGACCGTTATGCGCAGATGCGCAACGTCTATTTTATCCCCTCGGCGGCGGCCCTGAAAATGTGGCTGGAGAAGTGCGGATTTATCGATGTGCGCATCGTCGACGCCTGCGTCACCTCGACGGAGGAGCAGCGGCGCACAGAATGGATGACCAGCGAATCGCTGGCCGATTTCCTCGACCCGCGGGATCAGCGCAAAACCGTGGAAGGCTATCCGGCGCCATTACGGGCTGTGATCATTGCCACTAAACCGGAAACCCAGCAGTCGCTGGCAAAAAAAGCGAGATAAAAAAAGGCCCCTGTTTAATGGGCAGGGGCCTGGTACGGGCAATCATCATATTGGGCGACATGATGTGCAGCAAAAACCGTTTAACTTCTGTTAGCGGAAATTATCTTTTTCATCTCCGCCACCGCTGCGCCATTCACGGCGTAGCGTCTGTATTCGTCCGCATCGGGATCGGCTGACATCGAAACGCCTGGGTGACGAAAGCGCATTTCCGATGGCAACCACTGGCCTGCAGAGCTATGAACCTCTTTCACCCCCGCCTGCAGAAACAGCGGCAGGTTCGCGGCGCGCACTCCCGCACCGGCCATAATGATTGGAGTATCCCCTGCGGCAATAAGTTCCGTAATTAATGAAATACCTTTCTCCGCCGAGGATTGCTGACCGGAAGTCAGGATACGTTTAACCCCCAGCTCACCCAGCGTCTTCCAGGCCTGACGCGGGTCGGCGCACAGATCGAACGCGCGATGAAAGGTCACCGCCAGCGGCCCGGCCGCAGCCATTATTTTTTTCATCCGCGGGATATCGACCTGACCATCGACATCCAGTACGCCGGTCACCAGCCCGGGAAAGCCGAGCTCCCGCACCATGCGGATGTCGCTAAGCATCGCGGCGAACTCCTCTTCGGTATAGCAGAAGTCGCCGCCACGCGGGCGGATAATCGGATGCACCGGGAGAGTAATCGCCTCGCGGACCGAGACCAGCACCCCGTAAGAGGGGGTTAATCCCCCTTCCTGCGGCGCGGCGCAGAGTTCAATACGATCGGCGCCGCAGCGCTCAGCTTCCCTGGCGCACGCCATGCTGTAACAACAAACTTCCAGTACCGCCATTCCTCACTCCCTGATCCAGACAACTTTCTTAGCATGTCATGATTTCACGCGGCAGACGCCGCGCAGCTTCACACTGTTACGTATCGGCTTGCTCGCTGGCGACGATTTGTTCAATAGACCACGGATGAAATTTGACCGTCACGCTGCCGTCGGTGACCGCCAGGGTGGGATTAGGCAGGCGCTCGTGTTCCCCTTTCGGCGAGCTGGTTTTGACGACGATCCCCGGCTGGCTGAGTCCGTCATCGGCCAGCAGCGCCAGAGCGCGGGCATTCAAGGTAGCCGGATCGCCGGGCAGGACAATTTCGATATGCTCCCAGCCTTCATGGGGATAGCGCTTTTCACCCGGCCACGGCAGCTCAACGATATGGAAGCGCCAGTGCGCCACGCAGACCGGCTCCGCCAGTTTAAACAGGCAGATAGGCCGGCCGTTGATTATATTCTCCGACAGCAGAGTGCCGCACTGCGCCAGACCGCTGCGCCAGCGCTCCGCGGTAGCGTTCTGATGACAGCGCAGGGAGATATGGTCGGCGTCGAGTCCGCCGATCTCCAGTCCCAGTCGCGCAGCGAAGCGCTGCAGCGCATCGGAAAATCGCGGGAGATCCGCCGTAATATCGGCCAGTTGTTCAATCTGCTGCCAGTTCGCCATGGGTTTGCTCGTCAATTAGGTTCGTCAATAATAAAAAGGCTAATCTACCGTGTTTCCGGCCGCGGACCAACCGCCACCCTGCCGATGTGTGACTGACCGGCGATGGATTGCCCACGCCGCCGGGCCGCGCGCGATGCTGACGGACGGGGACAAATGCAGTATACTCCCGCCCTAATTTGTCCACATTCCGGCGCCGCCTCCCTCGGGGGCTGGCGCATTACACGTAAGGTATTCCGGTGAATATTCAGGCTCTTCTCTCAGAAAAAGTCAGCCAGGCCCTGATCGCGGCAGGCGCGCCTGCCGATTGCGAACCTCAGGTCCGCCAGTCAGCAAAAGTTCAGTTCGGTGACTATCAGGCCAACGGCGTGATGGCTGTCGCCAAAAAACTGGGCATGGCGCCGCGACAACTTGCAGAGCAGGTACTGTCTCATCTTGACCTCAACGGCATTGCCAGCAAGGTTGAAATCGCCGGGCCGGGCTTTATCAATATTTTCCTTGACCCCGCGTTCCTGGCGGACAACGTCAACCGCGCGCTGCAGTCCGAACGCCTGGGCGTCGCCACGCCGCAGGTACAGACCATCGTCGTCGACTACTCGGCGCCGAACGTGGCGAAAGAGATGCACGTCGGCCATCTGCGTTCGACCATCATTGGCGATGCCTCGGTCCGTACCCTGGAGTTTCTTGGCCATAAGGTGATCCGCGCCAACCACGTCGGCGACTGGGGCACCCAGTTCGGCATGCTGATCGCGTATCTGGAAAAACAGCAGCAGGAAAACGCCGGTGAGATGGCCCTGGCCGACCTCGAAGGTTTCTATCGCGAAGCGAAAAAACACTACGACGAAGACGAAGCCTTCGCCGAGCGCGCACGCAGCTACGTGGTTAAGCTGCAGGGCGGCGATGAGTACTTCCTGCAGATGTGGCGTAAGCTGGTCGACATCACCATGTCGCAGAACCAGATCACCTACGATCGCCTGAATGTGACGCTGACCCGCGATGACGTGATGGGCGAAAGCCTGTACAACCCGATGCTTCCGGGGATCGTCGCCGATCTGAAAGCCAAAGGGCTGGCCGTTGAGAGCGAAGGCGCCACCGTGGTGTTCCTTGATGAGTATAAAAACAAGGAAGGCGAACCGATGGGCGTCATCATCCAGAAAAAGGATGGCGGCTACCTCTATACCACCACCGATATCGCCTGTGCGAAGTATCGCTATGAAACGCTGCACGCCGACCGCGTGCTCTACTACATCGACTCCCGTCAGCACCAGCACCTGATGCAGGCGTGGACCATCGTGCGCAAGGCAGGCTATGTGCCGGACTCCGTGCCGCTGGAGCACCATATGTTCGGCATGATGCTGGGTAAAGATGGCAAGCCGTTTAAAACCCGCGCCGGCGGCACCGTTAAGCTGGCGGATCTGCTGGACGAAGCGCTGGAGCGCGCGCGTCGCCTGGTGGCCGAGAAGAACCCGGAGATGTCCGCTGATGAGCTGGAAAATCTGGCGAAAGTGGTGGGTATCGGCGCGGTGAAATATGCCGACCTGTCGAAAAACCGCACCACCGACTACGTTTTCGACTGGGATAATATGCTGGCGTTCGAAGGCAACACCGCGCCGTATATGCAGTATGCCTATACCCGCGTGCTCTCCGTGTTTCGCAAAGCCGGCATTGATGAAAACGCCCTCACCGACGCGCCGGTGGTAATTGCGGAAGATCGCGAAGCCCAGCTGGCCGCGCGCCTGCTGCAGTTTGAAGAGACCCTCTCCGTGGTCGCTCGCGAAGGGACGCCGCACGTGATGTGCGCCTACCTCTACGATCTGGCGGGCCTGTTCTCCGGTTTCTACGAGCACTGCCCGATCCTCAGCGCGGAGAGCGAAGCGACCCGCAACAGCCGCCTGAAGCTGGCGCTGCTGACGGCGAAAACCCTCAAGCTGGGTCTTGATACCCTCGGTATCGAAACCGTCGAGCGTATGTAAAACCAACCCGGCGAAAGCCGGGTTAGTTTTTTCAGGCGCCGCGCCAGCGGGCTCTCTTGCTCAGAAATACTTGCGCAGATACTCGGTCAGACAGAGGATCGCCATCGCCTGGCCGTAGGGCATCGAGGTGAGTGGGATCTGGCGATAGAAATCGAGGTCTGACCCCATTCCGGTGCCAAAGGAAGTCTGCAGCAGCTCCCCCTGCGGCGATATTTTCTGCACAATTCCGCGAATCGCTTTTTCTGCCACCCCGGCATAGTGCTGCCCGACATATCGCTTGCGCACCGCTTTAAGTATGCCGTAGGCAAAGCCGGCGGTCGCCGAAGCCTCAGGATAAGAGTGCGGGTCGTCCAGCAGGGTATGCCACAGGCCGCTGTCATCCTGGCATTTCGCTAAAGCGGCAATTTGCGCGTTCAGCACCTCGGTCAGATAGCGCCGTACCGCATTCCCTTCTGGAAGATCCACTAACTCAAGAAAATCCGGGATCACCATGGTGAGCCAGCTGTTGCCCCGTGCCCAGCGCGCCCGGGCAAAGTTATGCCGACCGTCATAGCTCCAGCCGTGAAACCACAGTCCGGTTTCCCGGTCCATCAGGTTTTGCACATGAAGCAGGAACTGATAGGTCGCCTCCTCCACATACTGCGGACGGTGAAGCAGCTTGCCTATTTTGGCTAACGGCAACACGGTCATCATCAGCGTGTCATCCCACATTTGCTGGTGGTTCTCTTCCGCCAGGGTGATGTGCTGCATACCGCCCTGCTCGGTACGCGGCATCTCATACATCGCCCACTCCGCCCAGCTCTCCAGCCACGGCAGATACGCCTTACACCCGGTCTCTTCAAAGCGATAAGCCAGGGTCAGGAACGGCGCCATGGTGTTGACGTTTTTGGTCGTTGCCCCCTCGGCGAAGCGGTCGGCAAACCAGCGGTCGATGATATCGCGCATCTCGATATCGCCGGTTTGCTGATAATACTGATAGATGCCGTACAGTCCGACGCCGTGGGTCCACTCCCAGCCGGCCCAGCCTTTGGTATCAATAACGCGCCCGTCATCCAGGCGCAGTAAAAATTGCCCGCTCTCATCCTTAATATTCACCAGGTTTTGCGTCACGTTGCGGATCAGCGCCTGCAGTTCGCTGCGGGCGATAAAACGCTCAGGCTGACAGAGTAATGGGCTATGTTTGACCGGCCAAACTTTCATGTTGTTAACCTCGGGTATATGTCGAATTCAAAGCGCCGCCCTGGGTGAGCGCCGGGGCAGCAGGTTTATGACGATTCAGATAGCCAATATTGTTATTCCCCCACAGGCAGTCGTAGGGCATCCCCGCCAGCATCTCGACCACCGCGCGGTGTTCCGCACTGGTCAGCTCCGGCCGGGAGTGACCGCTTTCGCGCATTCTGAGGGTTTCGCTGCGCAGGACGCTGTGGGTGTGCAGATTGAGTTTGAAGCGCAGTGAAACGAGGAAGCCGCAGGCTAACACCAGCAATGTGCCGACGCTGAGGATCAGCAGAATGGTATGGCTGACCCCTTCAGGCTGTATTTTTTGCCCGGAGACAAACCCCGACAGTTGCATAATGATGCCCACCAGCATCACCGCCCCCGCCTGCGAGGCTTTGCGGGTCAGGGTCATGATGCCGGCAAAAATCCCCTCCCGGCGCTGGCCGGTGATCGCTTCGTCGACGTCGGCAATATAGGTGTAGGTATTCCACGGCACGTAGTTAATCCCGCCGCGTCCCAGTCCGGCGACAGCAGAGATGAGCAACAATAATGAATAGACGTCGCTCAGTCCGGCGTAATAGAGCAGCGCATAGGAGAGCGAACTCAGGCCAAAGAGGACCACCACCATGCGGTACGACGGCGCGGGGCCAAAGCGAATGCACAGCGGGATCATGGCGATCACGGCAATAAACTGGAAAATCGCCATCGTCCCCAGCAGATTCGAGGCGACAGAAGCTTCCTGCATCAGAACAAAGACCACGTAGTAGGTAAACACGGCATTGAAGACGTCCTGGGCGATATAGCCCCCCAGATACATGCCGAGGTGCTGGCGGAAAATTTTTATCCGCAGCGTAGAGCTCAGCTCAATCACCAGGCGATTGAGGCTCTGGGCGAGAGTGAGGTTCTGTTTTTCCGCTTCCGCCCGTAGCGCCGCCTCTGACCAGGCCTCACGCGGCCGCTCCCAGGTGAAACACCAGACGAAGGTCAGCATCACCGCGCACAGGACCGAGAACACCAGACTGGCATAAAAGAACGAGCTGGCATTGTCTTTGCCGAGCCAGGTAAGGAGGATCCCCGGCAGAAAGGAGGCTAAAATCGCCGACATTTGCGCCATTGAGATGCGCGCGCCGGAGAATTTGGTTTTCTGTTTAAAGTCATCGGTCATCTCCGGCACCAGCGTCTCGTAGGGCACCAGAATCATGGTGTAGACCATATCAAACAGCAGATAGGTGACCAGGTAGTACCAGAATCCCATCTCGCCGACCCACATCGCCGAGTAGCTGAATACGCAGGGGATGCCGAGCAGAATAAAGAATTTTCTGCGGCCGAAGCGCTTGCCGAGCCAGGTGGTGCCGAAGTTATCGGTGAGAAAGCCCATCAGCGGGCTCACCACCGCATCCAGTACGCGGGCGGAAGCGAATATAAGCGTGGCTTCTATCGGGGAGAGTCCGCAGAAGGTGGTGTAAAAGTAGAGCAGCCATGCGGCGGTTAGCGCCGTGGTGCCGGCGCCGAGGAAATCGCCCGCGCCGTAGGCCAGGTAGTTAGCCAGTCCAATCTTTCGTGTTTTCATCGCCGTGATCCTGTGTCTTTTTTTAAGAGAACGCCGACAATCTTTCCGGATTTGCCACCGGAAGGGAGTGGGTACCTGGCTACACTAAAAGCAGTGAAACGACGTTACCTTTGTGTTTTTGCCACGGAAGAACCGCCGATGGCAAAATGACAAAGAGACGATGTCTCAACTTCACTCATTTATAAAACAGCATTTCTTTTAAATAAAAAATTAGGTTCATTTATGTGATCTTGTCGGGAAAACGCGGACTGGCGAAGAGCGTCGCAAATCACGGGAGCGGCCCTTGCGTAGCCGGGTAAACAGGAGTAAAGAAGGAAAGAAAGGGTTATTCCGCGTATCTCAAGGAGGCCAGATGCCTTATTCACATCTGCTGGTTGCCGTCGCGCCAACGCCGGAGAGTCAGGTATTAATTAAAAAAGCGGTGTCAATTGCCCGCCCCGTGAACGCGAAAGTGAGCTTTATCACCCTCGCCACGGATCCGGAGCTGTATAACCAGTTCGCCGCGCCGATGATGGAAAATCTGCGCGAGGTGATGCAGGAAGAGACGCGTGATTTTCTCAACGAGCTGGCGCGTCACGCGGACTACCCGATAGAAAAAATGACCATCGCCTGCGGCGAACTGGGCCATCATATTAAGGACTTCTGCCGGTCACACCAGGTCGATCTGGTGATCTGCGGCAATCATAATCATTCCCTTTTTTCGCGCGCCACCTGCTCGGCGAAAAATATCGTCGGCAGCTGCGGCGTCGATGTCCTGCTGGTTTCCCTTGAAAAGGGCTAACGCCGGTTAGCCCTTTTCCTGAACTAGGCCAGTTTAGGGAACGTGGCTATCTTCCCCCGCAGGCGGCTCTCCTCGCTGCGCGGCGAAATATGCTGCAGATCGTCGACAAAGCGCGCCTGCCAGTTATGAATATCATTTTCTCTGATCACATCCAGCATCGCGGAATGACGGGCAATACGTTCCGCCAGCGGCATGCTTAGGGCGCGATCCAGCGCGGCAGCAACCTCGTCGCGATCGTAGGGATTGACGATCAGGGCGCTGTTCAGCTCCTGCGCCGCGCCGGCAAACTGCGACAGGACCAGTACGCCAGGGTTATCCGGATCTTGCGCCGCCACGTATTCCTTCGCCACCAGGTTCATGCCATCGCGCAGCGGCGTCACCAGCCCAACGTCAGAGTAGCGGAAGACCTTCATCAGCAGCTTACGGTCAAAATGCTGGTTCAGATAGTAAAGCGGAGTCCAGCCAAGCTGGCCGAACTGGCCATTGATGCGTCCGGCTGCGGTTTCCAGCTGGTGGCGGATATCCTGATAGGCCTGCACATCGCCGCGGGACGTCGGCGCGATCTGGGTATAACGGATCTTGCCGTGATGATGAGGATACTTCTCGAGCAGCGTCTCATAGGCGAGAAACCGCTCCGGCAACCCTTTCGAGTAGTCAAGGCGCTCCACTGAGAAGATATTCTTCACGTTTTTGAGCTCGTTTTTCAGCTGGACCAGCTTCGGCGGCAGCGGACCTTTGGCGTTGCGCGTAATCTCGTCCGGATCGATCCCTATCGGATAAACCTCGGTGCTAAACGCTTTACCCCACGCCTGATAGCGTTTGTCTCCGAGGTCGGAGAGTCGGGTCTGCATGGCAATGCTGTCGAGAAAGGCGGTTCTGTCGCTTTCAGTCTGGAAGCCCAACAGATCGTAGTCGCACAGTTGCTCCAGCAGCTCAGCGTGCGGCGGTAGCGCATTAAAAATCTCCGGCGTCGGGAAAGGAATATGCAAGAAGAAGCCGATGCGGTTGTTGACCCCGCGCTTGCGCAGTTCGCTGGCGAAGGGCAGCAGATGGTAATCATGGATCCACAACGTATCATCTGGCTCGATCAGCGGTAGAAGCTTGTCCGCCAGCATGGCGTTAACTCGCTGATATCCCTCCCAGGCTTCGCGCTGGAAGCTGACCAGATCAAGACGATAGTGGAAGGCCGGCCACAGCACGGCGTTAGAGAACTGGTTGTAGTATTCATCATGGTCACGTTCGTTAAGGTTGAACGATGCCCATGAAATATTTCCGCGGGAGACCTGCTTCAGCGGCTGCTGGTCATCGCCAATTTCGCCGCTCCAGCCAAACCACAGACCCCCTGCCGCTTTCAATGCCCCCAGGATGCCGACGGCCAGACCGCCAGCGCTCGATTTTTTATCGTCCGGTAAGGCGATACGGTTAGAGACTACGACTAAACGACTCATGGTCATCCCTCCTTTCGGTTTGCGCGTCATACGCCAGATGTTGCAACCACGTCCTTACGGCGGCGGCATCCGCCAACCGCCAGTGCGCCTGAGTTTCCCCGGCGCCAACTTTTATCGACATTCCCTGCAGTTGATTCACCACGCTGAATCCCGCCTCGTCGGTCAAATCATCGCCGACAAAAACCGGTTCGCGACCGGCAAACGGCGCTTCCTGCATGAAGGCAGTGATCGCCTCCCCTTTGTTGACACCGCGGGGTTTAATCTCCACCACGCACTTGCCAAGCTGCAGCGCCAGCAGCGGGTAGCGCTGAACAATGCGCTGCGCCAGCTCCAGCACCGCGGTCTGCTGCTGCGGGGCCTGACGGTAGTGCAGCGCGAAGGCCATCTCTTTACTCTCCAGCTCACACCCGGGGAGCGCCTGCAGCGCCGAGGTCAGCTCAGCCGCGATTTCATCGCGCAGGGCCGACGGCAGAGAGACAATATAGGTTTTGCCATTGATATCACGGCGCTCGGCCCCGTGAACGCCGGCCAGCGGTAGCCGCCATGGATGGGTCAGCGCGTCAAGTTCAGCCATTGAGCGCCCTGAAATCAATGCCACCGCCCCGCCCTGCTGCCGGGCCAGCGCGTTGAGCGCCTGCAGCGTGTTGTCGGGTATCACCACCTGATCGGGGTGCGGCTGGATATCGGCAAGAGTACCGTCGAGGTCAAAGAAAAAAGCGTAGTTTCCGGTTAGCGCAGGCGGTACAGATATCTGGTTATCCACCCTGTTTCCTCCTTATCATGGCCAGCCGAAGCTGGTTGTTAATTATATGTTAGCCATGTAAGTATAGACAGTGTGACCAACCTCGCCATTTTTGATAGATACCGCCAGCGAAACGGGCGCTGGCGGCAATTACTCTGTAGACTTAAAAGTTATGCCTGAAATCAGGCCGCACGTTTGGCTTTTTGTTTGTAACGGTCAAAGATCACCGCCGCCAACAGGATGACCCCGCGCACGACGTATTGCGAGAACGGCGAGATGTTAAGCAGGTTCATCGCATTCTCCACGGTCCCGAGGATCAGGATCCCGGCCACCACGTAGGAGATCTTGCCGATCCCGCCCTTCAGCGACACCCCGCCCAGCACACAGGCCGAAATAACAATCAGCTCATAGCCAATCGAAGTCATCGGCTGGCCGCTGGTCATTCGCGACGCCAGGATAATCCCCGCCGCGGCGGACACCAGACCGGAGAGCACAAAGATAATAATCTTGGTGCGCACCACCGGAACGCCGGCCAGACGCGCCGCCTCTTCATTGCCGCCTATAGCCAGCGTATTACGGCCAAAGGTGGTTTTGTTTAGTAATAATCCGAAAACCACCAGGCAGGCGACCGTCAGCCAGATCGGCGCCGGCAGACCAAACCAGTTGGCGTAACCGAGGGTGAAGAAGCGCTCATCTTCGATACCCACCGCTTTACCGTCGGAGATAATGTAGGCCAGGCCACGGACAATCTGCATAGTGGCCAGCGTGGTGATTAGGGCGTTGATCTTCAGACGAGCAATGACAAAGCCGTTGACCAGGCCACTGACCGCCCCCAGCAGCAGACCGGCGGCAATCCCCAGCCACAGGCTTTCGCTCAGGTTAATCACCACCGCGGTAGTGACCCCGGCACAGGCGATAACCGACGCCACCGACAGGTCGAAATCGCCGGAGGCCAGGCAGAAGAGCATGCCGCAGGCCACCATCCCGGACATCGAGATCGCCAGCCCCAACCCCTTCATGTTGACGAATGAGGCAAAGTTAGGCACAAAAATTACGCAGCCAATAAACAGCACCGCAAACACCACCAGCATGCCAAACTGATCCCAGATACGGGCAAAGCTAAAGGCAGAGCGGGTAGCGCCGGACGTAGTCACTGATGACATCATTTACTCCTTACTCAGGCGACAGCCTGACTCACTTTTGGCATCGCAAGGCTTAACGCCTGCTGTTCATTGGCTTCTTCATGCAGCAGTTCGCCGGCAACTTGCCCTTCACGCATCACCACGATGCGGTCGGCGACGCCCAGCACTTCCGGCAGGTCGCTGGAGGCAAATACCACGGCGACACCGGCGGCGGCGAGGCCATATATCACGTTGTAAATTTCATGTTTAGCGCCGACATCAATGCCGCGGGTGGGCTCATCGAGCAGGATCACCTTCATCTCTTCCGACAGCCAGCGGCCAAGGATCGCTTTCTGCTGGTTGCCGCCAGACAGGTTCATGATCTGCTGTTCCGGGCCCGGCGTTTTAATGTTCAGCGACTGGATATGCTGATCGGCGTTGTCCGCCTCCCAGGCGTTGTTGATCAGGCAGCCGGCGTGGATATGCTTGCGCCGGGCGCTGATATTGATATTGTCGCGCACGGAGTGAACCGGAATAATCCCCTCCGCTTTACGATCTTCCGGACACAGCATCATCCCGGCCTGGATGGCCTGGGCCGGTTTGCGGATGTCGACGGGCTGGCCATCGATATACACCTGACCGCCGGTGATCCGCGTCCCGCCGAAAAGACCTTTCATCAGTTCGCTGCGCCCGGCGCCCACCAGCCCGAACAGGCCGACGATTTCGCCACTGCGCACCGAGAGGCTGACCGGCGTGCGCACGCCCGGGGCTTTGACCTCCTCCAGACGCAGCCGCTCTTCGCCATAGGGACGAGGTTTCCAGCCGTAAATATCACCCAGATTGCGCCCGACCATCGCCTGGACCAGCGCGTCGTGGCTGACGCTCGACATATCGTCAAAGGTGCAGACGTAGCGACCATCCTTAAAGACGGTGATGGCATCGCTGAGGGCAAAAATTTCTTCCATCCGGTGTGAAACATAGATGATGACCCGCCCCTCCTCCCGTAGCTCGCGGATAACGCGAAACAGGTTGTCGATCTCCCGGGCGGAGAGCGAGCTGGTCGGTTCATCGAAGGCGATAATCTTGGCGTTACGCGCCAGCGCTTTGGCAATCTCCACCATCTGCCACTGGCCAATGGAGAGATACTTCAGCGGCGTCTCCGGGTCGATATCCAGTCCCAGATGCTCCAGCTGCAGACGGGCCTCATAGTTGAGCAGCGAGCGGTTGACGATGCCGCCTTTGTGCGGCAGCTGGCCAAGATAGATATTTTCGGCGACGGTCATCTCCGGGATCAGATGCAGCTCCTGATAGATAATCGCCACGCCGGCGTTGAGCGCCGCCATCGTATTAGTGAACGCCATCTGCTGGCCGCCGATCTGCAGGTGGCCAGCGGTGGGGATGTAGTTACCGCTGAGAATTTTCAACAGCGTCGATTTGCCTGCGCCATTTTCGCCCATCAGCGCGTGGATCTGTCCTGGGTAGCAGTCAAAACTGATATCGGACAAGGCCTTTACGCCAGGGAACGTCATGGTGATGCCGCGAAATGAGAGATAAGGGGTAGACTGTTGCATAACGACTCCGCTCTTCTGCACTCAGCCCCCGCCGCGGCGGGGGCCAGTTCAACCGGGCTGTTACAGCCCTTTTTTCGCCAGCTCTTCTTTGAAGTTATCGCGGGTAATCAGCACCACATCGGTCACCGCAGTGAACTTCGGCGGCTCAACGCCCTTGGTGACCCAGTTGTAGAGCATTTCACTGGTTTTATAGCCATGGATGTCCGGGCTTGGCAGCAGGGAGCCATAGAAGCCGGTCGGCTGCGCCTTCGACAGTTCGTTGACAGCATCCACGCCGTTGATGCCAATACCAATCACATCCGGCGCTTTAAAGCCCTGCCCTTCTGTGGCACGCACGCCGCCAAGCACAGTGTTATCGTTCATCCCAACGATCAGCCAGTGTTTCACCTGCGGGTGCTGGACCAGCATTGAGTTACCGGCGTCAAACGCCCCCGGGATATCGTTAGATTTTGTCGGAACGCGGTAGATTTGCGCTTCCGGGAAGCCGGCCGCCTTCAGGGCATCGATGGAGCCGGTGGTGCGACGACGGGCGGTGTCCAGCTCATCGGCGGTGATGGCCATCACCGCAGTGTCTTTGACATCCCAGCCGCGTTTCTGCATTTCTTTATACAGCTCCTGTCCCTGGCGGGCGCCAATTTCGCTGGCCGCCATCATCACCAGCGGCACGCTCTCCATCGGTTTACCTTTGGCGTTGACGAACTGGTCATCGACGGTAATCACCTTCATGTCATAGCCGCGTGCTTTAGCGACTATCGCCGAGCCGAGCTTAGGATCGGGGGTACAGATGACAAAGCCCTTCGCGCCGCTGGCCGCCAGGCTATCGATGGCGTTCAGGGTTTTCTCACCATCCGGTACCGCTATTTTAATGACGTCAAAGCCTAAATCTTTTCCTGCTTTATCAGCAAATTTCCACTCGGTCTGGAACCATGGCTCTTCCGGCTGTTTCACCAGAAAACCTAATTTAAGGTTTTCCGCCATAGCTGATTGTGACATAACCGCTGCGAGACCAATGGCCGCCAGCGCTTTAGTAAATTTGTGCATGGTAAACTCCAGCTTTAATTCGCTTTCATGTAGGGAAAAATCGGAATTAACTTTTTTATCAGCATCAAAACAAGGCATTAGAAAAATCGCATCCCCTACTGCCGTTGTTAGAGTAGTAATACCCGGAAATTATTTCTCCATACGAGAGCATTATCACATCGCGGAATTACAGTAATTGCGTACATAGATTTAGCAAAAAAAGACATAAAAAAAGACATAATTGTCATACAATTTAACCAGTGAATAGCAGGATCATCTATACCACCAGCAGGCTTATCCTTGTGATGTCAGTGGGTGTTTAACAGAGGGTTACGGCACTGTTATAACCAGCGGCTAAGGGGTTCGCAGCGGCGGTCGACTGCCCGCCGGCGCTGTTGTGCAACAGACGCGCGCCGCCAGTCCAGCGTCGGCCGTTTTATATCGCGATAAAACGGATCTTTTGCGTAATTTATTCCGAATTGATAAAAGATATTCCCGCTGCATAGAAAAGCCTGCAACAAAAAATAAAAATAATTATCATCACAACGAAACATTGCCCTCTGAAATAACTTATAGCTTTGAGTTATACGATGAATCTCGTAGTCAAATATCTATAACTTATACCTGACACACCGCACCCACGCCCCAGCCTGAGCCGCAATCCCACTGCATGTCGTCATGCAGGAATAATGGTGTAACAAAACGTAAATTATCCATCTTGAGAGTTTTCTTAATCGCATTCAGCGAGTATTCTTAAATTGTCGGCAAGTGGAAAAATTACCCGACTCATACGGAATGTGTAGAGTTTTATTATTCTGCAACAGTGCAGCGCGTCACTCTTTTATCCTGTTGTTTGCTCCAGGAACCGTTGACGCGCACCAGTAACCCCTTCCCGGTTAATAAGGATATTTTTATGGCAGTTCCAGGAATGGCACAAAAGCTAAACACCCAGATGAACCTTGAGTTCCACGCCTCTAACGTTTACCTGAACTTAAGCGAGTGGTGTGCCCGGCATCGCTTCGACGGCGCCGCGACATTTCTGCGCAACCGCGCGCAATGCAGCATCACCCTCACCATGCGCGTATTTGACTATCTGAAAAAAGCCGGCAGCTGGCCGATAGTCAATCCCGACCGCGCCTGTAATCCCGAATGTACCTCGCTGGAAGATCTCTTTACCCAAACCCTGGTCGATTACCGCCAGCGGAGCAGTATGCTGAGCGGTCTCGCCGAGGAAGCCAAAGCGCAGAGCGATGACAACACCTGGCGTTTTCTGACCCGCCTGGCGGAAGAGCAGCAGCAGGATGGGCTGCTGCTGCAAAGCGTGCTCGAGGAAATTCGCAATGCCGACAAAGCCGGGATAGGTATGGAACAGACCGATCGCCGTCTGATGACCCTCGTCGGAGCGTCACAGAACCCCCACTAATCAGACGCGCCGGGCCTTTCTCGCCCGGTCAGGGGGAGCGCGTTCGCGCTGCCCCGCCCTGTTTATTAATCCGTTCTTGCTATTCTCCCCTGCTATTTATTCCTCAAACGAATAAAAAAGTTTTAACTCGATCCCATTCCCTCGTCACCGTTACCCCTTAGGGGGGATTAGTGAGCGCGGTCACTTTTTGTTGAGTCATAAAGAAATATAAAAACACTGTTTCAAAAATATAAAACACGAGGTTTATTTTTTATGGCTAGATACACGGCTTCAGCCTCTGAAGGGCTGCAGGGAAGACCGATCTTGTTACGCCATCAGTTAGCCTACGGCGGCGGTAATCTGTTAGGGAGTGGCGCACTGGCGATAAGCGGAGCATGGCTACTCTATTTTTATACGACCTTTTGCGGCCTGACGCTGATCGAGGCCTCATTTATCTTCTCCGTCGCCAGCATCATCGACGCCATCAGCAACCCGCTGATGGGCTATCTGACGGATAATTTTGGCAAAACGCGGTTAGGCAAGCGCTTTGGACGTCGGCGCTTCTTTTTGCTGATCGGCATTCCTCTGATGCTATTCTACCCGCTGCTATGGGTAGAGGGCCTGAGTTTCTGGTACTACCTGTGTACCTATGTGGTGTTTGAGATCATCTATACCTCCATCATGGTGCCCTATGAGACGCTGGCGACAGAGATGACCGATGATTTCTCGCTACGCTCAAAGCTCACCGGCTATAAAGCCATCTTCGGCAAGCTGGCCAACTTCCTCGCCGCGTTTATTCCCGGACAGTTCATTCTGCTGTACGGCAAAGATTCCGCCACCCCTTTCTTCCTCACCGGGCTGACCTATGGCGCGATCCTGATCGTCGCGATTACCTGCCTGTGGCTGTGCAGCTGGGAGCGCGAGCGTGCGGAAGCCGTGGATACCAGCGCGAAAAAGGGGCTGCTGAGCACCCTGCTGTCGCTGGCGAAAGACATGCGTTCCACCTTTTATCTGCGCGTGTTCCGCAAACATCTCGGTATGTACCTGTGCGGGTTTGGCGCGGAATGGCTGTTTGCCTCCATCTTCACCTATTTCGTGATATTCGTTCTGCAGCACGATCCGGCAATGGTGGCCGGGCTGAACAGCCTGAACTCGATTCTGCAGCTGATCTCCACCGCGCTGTTTATCGGCCTGTGTGTGAAAAAGGGCTTTAGCAAACCCTATATCCTCGCGCTGGGGATCGTGATTTTCGCAGTCCTGCTGTATACCTCGCTGTGGTTCTTCCATCTGCCGTCAGGCCTGGCGACAGTGCTGATGTTCGGTATTACCGTGCTGTTCGGCCTGGGGACCGGCGGGGTTTACTACATTCCCTGGACCGTTTACACCTTCCTCGCCGATGTCGACGAAATCTACACCGGACGCCGCCGGGAAGGCATCTATGCCGGCGCCATGACCTTCTCAGGGAAAATTCTGCGCTCGATTGTGGTGTTTTCGATGGGAGCCATCCTGAGCTTTTACGGTTTCCAGTCAAAAGCGCACAGCCAACCGGAAAGCGCCGTGACCGCCATCGCGGTGGTATTCTGCGTCGGTGTCGTCGCCTTAGCCCTGGCCGCCATCGTCTTCAGTAAGCAGATGAAACTGGACCGTAAAGCTCATCTGGTGGTTCTGCAGGAAGTCGCGCGGATTAAAGCAGGCGGTAAAATCAGTGATATTGCGCCGGAGGTGCGGGCAATCGTTGAGGATCTGGTTGGCCATCGCTACGAAGAGTGCTGGGGCAACAGCAAATTGTTTAAAACCGCTGAGCCTGCGCCAGTGCAGACCGTGGTTTCTCATTAAAGAAAAAGGCCCCGGCGGTAATCCGCGGGGCCGGTTATTAATGCGTTTCTTCCTGCGGGGTAAACTTCAGCTCAATCAGGGCAATCGCTTTTTGCACCGCGCGAAGCGTCACCGGGTCGGCAGAAGCCGGGTGGCTGGCGAAGTCGATGGCTTTCAGCTGACTGGTCATTTTTTCACGCACTTCCACCGGCGCGATGACGTCAATCACGTCGAGGATCTGCTTGATAACCAGCTGGCAGGCAACCACATCGGAAACCAGCTCGTCGTGTTCGGTAAGATGTTGAGACATTAATTACTCCTTTTTTCAGGAGCGTAATAGTACCCTAAATCGATAACGATAATAAAACCTGCCGCGGCAGGTTTTTTTCACCACCCGAGTGGCTGGCGGCGCCTCTGCTGCCGCTTTGCCGAGGATCCTCTTGATGGCAGCGACAACATGAACACCGCGATCTCTTCCGGTAACGAACGTGCTTTTTCAGCCCCGGCGCTGCTGGTGGCTGGCGCCTTTTTTATGGAGTTTCTCGACGGGACGGTGATCGCTACCGCCCTGCCCGACATGGCGAGAGATTTTGGCGTCACCGCCGTCGAGCTTAATATCGGCATCAGCGCCTATCTGATAACCCTCGCGGTGCTGATCCCGGCCAGCGGCTGGATCGCCGATCGCTTCGGCGCCCGGGCTATCTTCACCCTCGCTCTGGCCATTTTTACCCTTGCCTCGATCTTTTGCGGCCTCTCCAGCGAGGTGCATACCTTTGTCGCCATGCGTATCCTGCAGGGGATCGGCGGCGCGCTGATGGTCCCCGTCGGCCGTCTGGCGGTACTGCGCACCACGCCGAAACACCTGCTGATTAAAGCCATCGCCACCCTCACCTGGCCTGCGCTGGTGGCCCCCATTATCGGCCCGCCTTTGGGAGGCTTTATTACCCGCTACGCCAGCTGGCACTGGATCTTCTTTATCAATGTCCCGCTGGGCGTTGCGGCGATTATCCTGTCGCTGCGCATCATTCCTGATATCCGCGAAACGGAGCGGCGCGCCTTCGATATGACAGGATTTATCACGACCGCGGTGGCGATGGTTAGCCTGGTCACGGCGATGGAACGGCTCGGCGATCGTCAGCCGCAGTTCTGGCCGACGCTGGCCCTCGCCGCGCTGGGCTTCGGCTGTCTGGCGTATGCTGTCCGCCACTTCCGCCGGGCGACAGCGCCAATGGTTCGTCTGACGGCGTTGCAGGTGCCGACGTTCCGGGTGACGATGTACGGCGGCTCGCTGTTCCGGGCCTCCATCAGCGCAGTGCCCTTTCTGCTCCCCCTGCTGTTCCAGGTGGGGTTCGGTATGGATCCTTTTCACTCCGGCCTGCTGGTGCTGGCGGTATTTGTCGGCAATTTAACCATTAAACCCGCCACCACGCCGCTGATCCGCTGGCTGGGCTTTCGTCGCCTGCTGTTGATCAACGGCGCGCTGAACGTCTGTTCGCTGCTGGCATGCGCGCTGCTCACGCCGCAAACCCCGGTCTGGGCGATCATGCTGATCCTTTATCTCGGCGGGGTGTTTCGCTCTGTTCAGTTCACGGGCGTGAGCACGCTGGCCTTTGCCGATGTCCCCGCCGCGCAGATGAGCGATGCCAATACCCTGTTCAGTACCGCGTCGCAGCTGGCGGTGGGGCTGGGGATCACGCTTGGGGCGATCGGCATTCGCCTGGGGGAACAGGTCGGCGACTGGCTGCACCTTTCCGCCGTGCCGGGGATCAGCTTTCGCCTGGCGTTTGTGTTTATCGCGGTGATCTGTCTGGTGGGGATGATCGACAGCCTTCATCTGGCTAAAACGGCAGGCAGCAGCGTGTCGGCGAAGAAAACCTGAATGATGGAAGGGCCAGCGGCGCTGGCCCTGATAACGATTACCCGACGATCTGACGGACGAACGCTTCGATCGCTTTATCCTGGCAGTTTTCGAAGAAGCACTGCTGGAAGCGAGGGCCAGAGACCGCAGTTTTCACCAGCTCCGGATCGATGGCGCGCAGGGTGTCGAGATAATTTTCTTTGACTACCGCCGCTTTGACCTGGTTGAGGATCCCGGCATTACGCACCTGCGGTTCTTTGCGCTCCGGCGGATAGCCTTCCCCGTTACGACCGGTAAAGGCTTTTTCAAAGATAAAGCGCACATTCAGCTCGGCGCCCCAGCCGAAACCTTTGGCAAACGGCAGCGACAGCGCGTTACCGTTGTTGATCTGGGCAAACAGGAACGCGTCCGCCGGGTCGATACAGTAGCCGCAGACCACGCCAGGATGGATGTTCAGCGACATCAGTGCTCCCTGGCCGGTACCGCAGCCGGTGACCACGAAGTCAACCGCCTTCGAATTCAGCAGGATGCTGGCCATGATCCCGAGGTGAATATAGGTCAGATGATGATCGTTCTCATCGCTCATACCGACGTTAAAGACCGGAAATCCTTTTTCGTCGGCAACCGCGTTAAGCTCCTTGAGAATGATGGCGTTTTTGTTCGCCTGGCTGTTCTCCATCATCAGTGCAATCTTCATGGTTTACTCTCCTGAATGCTGTGCGGGCCTGCCCGCAGAATGTCATTGGCGTTGACTGCACTCTACTACCTGGAAAACAAACTTTCAAATTTTATGAAAAGTTGTTTTAAAAATTACGCAGCGCTTCACACTTTCACCGCCTCTGCCGCTCAGGTTACCGTGTCGCCCCTCATCAGGACCACTCCGCCTGGCGCTCCCCACCTGGCAACCCGCAGAGGGCGTCGTTTCGCCTCCGCAAAAAACTAATAATAAATTAAAACCATTCTCATTTATTATTAAATTGCCAATGCGTGTTATTCCCATTAGCATTTTAAATAAATCATTTTTAAATTTACTTTTTGCAAATAATTAAATAACAAATTATAGTGGCAGCCGATAACATCTATTTTTTAATTCCAGGAGCGCGACGATGCTGAAAACGGAAATGATCGACAAACTGAATGAACAGATGAATCTTGAACTTTATTCTTCTCTTCTTTATCAGCAGATGAGCGCCTGGTGCAGTTACCATAGTTTTGAAGGGGCTGCGGCCTTCCTGCGCCGCCATGCCCAGGAAGAGATGACCCATATGCAGCGCCTGTTCGACTACCTGACCGACACCGGCAGCCTGCCGCGCATCAACGCCATCGCCTCCCCGTTTGCCGAGTATGCGTCACTGGATGAACTGTTCCGCCAGACCTATGAGCACGAGCAGCTGATCACGCAAAAAATTAATGAACTGGCGCACGCGGCTATGACCAGTCAGGATTACCCGACCTTTAATTTCCTGCAGTGGTATGTCGCCGAACAGCATGAAGAAGAGAAATTATTTAAATCGGTAATTGACAAACTGACCCTCGCCGGGAAAAGCGGTGAAGGTCTGTACTTTATCGACAAAGAGCTGGCCACTCTCGATACGCAGAATTAATTGCTCGCGCCGCGACGCTTCTCCGTCGCGGCATTTTTAATGCTGGCAAATCTTATTTTCTGCGGTGGTAAACCCTGCCGCTCTGGCAATAAATTTGCCTTTTTGCTCTAAAAACGCCACCAGCTCCGCAGCGCTCAGATTTTCCGCCGAACAGGTGTGAAAGCGCGCCTCTGCGCCAAAGCGACGGTGTATGGCCGCCTCCAGCGAAGCTGCCGTCCAGCACTCCCCCGACGCCAGCATCATCTGCAGCACTTCATGACCATGAATTGAAGACATAACCCCTCCGGAAAAAACGTCAGCTTAGGCCAGACCGGCGGCCCGCGCCTTGCGCCAGCGCAGGCTTTCGCCCTTTCGAATTCGTAAAGTTTTGATTACACTGCTTGTAACCCTGATTTGACGAAAGACGCAATATCCCCTACTCTGCGCGGCATAAATTATTGTGATTTGCTGTAGGGATAGCGAAAAGCGTGAAGAACCGCACTCTGGGCAGTATTTTAATCGTAGCCGGCACCACAATCGGTGCAGGAATGTTGGCAATGCCATTGGCCGCCGCAGGCGTCGGGTTTACCGTCACGCTGGGTTTACTTTTCACCCTGTGGGCATTGATGTGCTATACCGCCCTTTTGCTGCTGGAAGTCTACCAGCATGTCCCTGCCGATATGGGGCTCGGTTCTCTGGCGGCGCGCTATCTGGGCCGTTACGGACAGTGGATCACCGGGTTGTGCATGCTGTTTCTGTTATACGCCCTCACGGCGGCCTACATTAGTGGCGCCGGCGAATTACTCGCTTCCAGCCTCAACCAGTGGCTGGACTGGCAGCTGCCGCCGGCCGCAGGCGTACTGATCTTCACCCTGCTCGGCGGGGCGGTGGTGTGCATTGGCACCGCGCTGGTCGACCTGTTCAATCGCTTCCTGTTTAGCGCCAAAATCGTCTTCCTGGTGATTATGCTGGCCCTGCTGATGCCGCACATTCATCAGGTGAATCTCCTCACGCTGCCGGTTGAGCAAGGCCTGGCGCTGTCGGCCATTCCGGTGATCTTTACCTCCTTCGGCTTTCACGGCAGCGTGCCGAGCATCGTCAGCTATCTGGGGGGCGATATCCGTAAACTGCGCCGGGTGTTTATTATCGGCAGTTTTATTCCGCTGGTGGCCTATATTTTCTGGCAGCTGGCGACGCTGGGCAGTATCGACGCCCCAGCCTTTACCGCCCTGCTGGCGCAACATGCCGGTCTGAACGGTCTGCTGGAGGCGATCCGCGAAGTGGTAGCGTCACCGCACGTGGAGCTGGCAGTACACCTGTTTGCCGACCTTGCGCTGGCGACCTCCTTCCTCGGCGTCTCGCTCGGGCTGTTTGATTATCTGGCCGATATGTTTCAGCGCAAAAACAACGTCAGCGGGCGTCTGCAGAGCGGGATGATCACCTTTTTGCCGCCGCTGGCGTTCGCCCTGTTCTATCCCCGCGGCTTCGTCATGGCCCTGGGCTACGCCGGGGTGGCGTTGGCCGTTCTGGCCCTGATGTTACCGGCCATGCTGGTCATGAAGAGTCGCCGACTGCATCCGCAGGCCGCCTGGCGGGTGGCCGGCGGCGCCCCGGCGCTGTGGCTGGTCCTGCTGTGCGGGATCGGCATCGTGGCGATCCAGTTCTGCATCGTCGCCGGGCTGTTACCGGCGGTGGGATAAAAATAAGGGGCCAGCCGGCCCCTTTTTCATTTCGCTAAGCAACACTGCTTATACTTTTTACCGCTGCCGCACGGGCAGGGATCGTTACGTCCGACTTTCGTCTCATTTCTTACCGGCTGCGGGACCACCTCCGGCTGCGGATTCGCCATCCAGTACTGGTAAAGCGCCAGCGCCGCCGGGGTGATACGCTCGATACTGGCGATAAATTCATCCGCCGTCAGATTATCCAGCGCGGAAAACTGTTCTTCGCTACCGTGAAGCGCAATCGCCTCCAGCTCAGGCTGAAGTTCAGCGGGCAGCGTCGACCAGTCGCTCAGCGCCACGCCGCGCAGATAGCCAAAACACCACTCTTCAACGATGGTCAGCTCCTGACCTTCCGCTTCGCGGGTGCCGAACAGCGGTTCGAACTGATCGGGATAAGACTCAAGTCGTTCGGCGATATCGCTCATATGCTGCAGCGTCAGATTGACAAAGCGATCGCGCTCGCGGTCGTTGGCCCAGCGTGGCACGTTATCTGCGCCACCCCAGATCGCCAACAGCCACTGGGCGGGTTCAATAGCGGTGGGCGCCGAGAGGATCGCCGTCAGCAGGCCATCCAGTTCAGAGACATCCAGAATAGCGCCCTCGGTGGCGTATTTCGCCAGCGTCTCGTCCAGCCATTCCAGTTCGTTTTCGTTTAAGGGTCCGGTATTCATTCACAGGCTCGCATGGTAAAAATCGGGCCTACAGTAGCCGAAATGCCGGCAGAAAGCCACCCGGCTGCGCCCATTGCGCCTGCGCCGACCCGACACAATCAGGCCAGCCCTTGTAGCGCCGCCGCCACGTCGCGACAGGCCTCCTCCCCTAACGGCAGCAAGGGGCGGGGAAGCGAGTCAGGGTCGCACAATCCCAGGATGGCCGCAGCGGCGGCGATCACCCGCAGGCTGCCGCCGTAGCGGTCAAAGCACCGCCAGAGGGGCGCCAGTTGCTTATTCAGCGCCGCCACCTGTTCCGCGTCGCCGTGACGGATGGCTATTACCAGCGCCAGTGAGATCCGGGGAAAGAGTCCGCCGCAGACCGAGTACCAGACCTCACAGCCGGCCTGCAAGCCGGCTGTCGCCCGGACGTCACCGCTCACGCCAAGCGTGACGCCGCAAGGCAGATGACGACGCAGCGCCGCCACCCGTTCGCTGGCCTGTGGCGCGGGCAGACCGGGAATTTTAATCGAGGCGATGGCCGGTAAGGCGGCAATGCGCCCCTGCAGCTCATCCGATAACGTCACATGGGTGGTACGGGGATTGTCATACAGGCAAACCGGCACCGAGGCATGCCGGCAGACCTCCTCGTAAAAAGCATAGATCTCCTCCGCAAACAGCGGCTGATAGGACATCATCGGCAGGAGCAATGCATCCGCCCCGGCCTGCTGAGCATCCTCCACCAGCCGCAGCACCTCGCTGGTGGCGATGGCGCCGACGCCGACCATCATCGGGGTCGGCCCGGCATGCGCCTTCGCCACCTGCACGACCCGCTTGCGCTGCTCACGACTGAGATAAGCGTAGCTGCCGGTTGAGCCTAAGATGCCCAGGGAGTCGACTCCGGCATCGGTAAGACGAGCAAGAATACGAATAAACGCTTTTTCATCGATATTTTGCTGATGCAGCGGCGTTAACGGAAATGCGCAAAGCCCTGTGAACATGATGCCTCCGGCAGGCTGGGAGAAGTGTCCGGACGATAGTAGCAGGGAGAGATGGTTTTGTCCTGGGACAAATCAGCGATTGCCGGTGACAATGGGGTGGTTCCCCACTACGGGGTGATCCCATTCGCGATATTGCCGCTTTCAGCCCAGACATCGATAGCCACCCGATTCTGCCGAGGATATTCAACGACGCCGTTCCCTGCAGTCGCTATTTTTGCTGCATTGCCAATCTTAAATCAATTTGCCATAAGACCGCATGATTGATGTTGTTATATATAAGCAGCAATTAAATAAGGTACCACTACGGCTTCAAATGGATAAAAAATGGCAGATGACAACCAGGAAAAATATCTAAAAATATGATTAATAAAGTCAACGTATAAAATATTACTGGGTCGACCTGGAGATCCTGACGGTCCTGAAAACTATTATCACGCAACTTCTGACAAGCCGCTTGCAGAATCAGCGCAACTTCTTAACGCATCGCTGATAAACAGTGACGAGTTCATGGGATTAACAACATCCAGAATGGCATTCGAGAATATGTGTCTCCCGCCACATTGTGTATCAGGGACGGAGACTCAAGAGCGGTTGGCTGTAAAGCACATTGTGTCGCCAGGAAGCCATTGTTTAACATCGCGGACACTGAAAAAATTCAATCTGAAAACACCTCTCTGCCTTTTGACTGGATTTTTTCCTGCCCCGCGATGGTCATCGATTGCCTGTGGGACGATTTTCACCCATCGCGATCCCTCGAACCGTTTAGGCGTATTACGTCCGGGCAGTAAAGAGGTTCAGGAACATATTAAAAAGCGCGGATGGCAAGCTTTTTGTCATTTGCTGCAGAGAAGAGATCAATCTTGTAAAGGTGCCCCCGGCATTAGTCGCCGAACTTGCTCAGCATACGACGAACTTCTATCTGTTAGCTTTTTCACTGCGGAAACCCTCTCATATTCAACTGGAGAGCATCGCTCCTGGGGACAATTATTCGCTATATCGTTTTACCCCGGAGTCTGAAGAAATATTTACCGGCAAATTCCCCTCGCTTACGGATGAGATGGTATTTATATCGACAGTACTTTCTTTCAACCTCGAACTATAGAGACGGTTTCAACGCCGGTCCGCTGTCTCGTCTTGTACCCACTCGCTTCCTCCCTGCTGGCCTGGGGGAGCGAGATCGTCCCGAACGCCTTATCACCCACCCGTTAAGCCGATTATCCCCCGCGACCCGGACCTGCTTCGCTACGGTAAGCCTTTACGCCAGAAGTCTGTGCCGGTCACAGACCTTGACTTCAAGCTTCTCCTTGCCCGGAGTCAGAACGCCATCCCGTATCATCAGGCGCAGGCTTAGCCAGTGACAATAATTCGGGTGTAGCGCAAGATGGACAAGAGAAACAGGATGACATGTCGTGATGAAGAGGGATTTAAAAACAAAAAAACCACCCGTAGGTGGTTTCACGACACTGCTTATTGCTTTGATTATTCTGCTTTTATCCCAATGGTACCCGGAGTGGGACTTGAACCCACACAGCGCGAACGCCGAGGGATTTTAAATCCCTTGTGTCTACCGATTCCACCATCCGGGCTCGGGATATAAAGTGGAGGCGCGTTCCGGAGTCGAACCGGACTAGACGGATTTGCAATCCGCTACATAACCGCTTTGCTAACGCGCCTTTGATACTGAAGCACCCGCCTATGCCGATGCTATTAATTTGGAGCGGGAAACGAGACTCGAACTCGCGACCCCGACCTTGGCAAGGTCGTGCTCTACCAACTGAGCTATTCCCGCATTATCAAGTTATTTGCTAATCACTTGATTTTGTTATCGTCTGGAAGACTGTGCCGCCGTTCGATGCGTTGCATTCTACTTATCTCTCGCGGTGAGTCAACGGTATTTTTCGCAACTTTGCATCGTTTGCTGAAAATAACGGCGAAACGATCACTGATCAAGCAAATCGCCGCGCGCCGCGTTCAAATATTGCAGCATCGACCACAGCGTCAGCACCGCCGCCACGAGGAAAAGCGCGATCCCTGCCCATTCCACCCACGGATAAGGACGCCACAGCATCCACACCAGGGCGGTCATCTGCGCGGTGGTTTTTACTTTGCCAATCCACGAGACCGCCACGCTGCTGCGTTTTCCCAACTCCGCCATCCACTCGCGCAGCGCGGAGATAATAATTTCCCGGGCAATCATCGTCGCCGCCGGCAGCGTGACCCACCAGGTGTGATAGTGCTCAGCGACCAGCACCATGGCGATAGCCACCATGACTTTATCGGCCACCGGATCGAGGAAGGCGCCGAACCGGGTACTCTGGTTCCAGCGACGGGCGAGGAAACCATCAAACCAGTCGGTCACAGCGGCAACAAAGAAAATCAGCGCGCAGGCAAACGGCGCCCAGCTAAAGGGCAGATAAAACGCCAGCACAAAGAACGGGATCAGGATGACGCGGAACAGAGTAAGCAACGTAGGGATATTAAATTGCATAGTGACGGGTAACTATCTGTTGTAAGTAAAAATTAGCCCTATGTTGCTACAGAGCCCCTAATGTTTCAACGAGTAGAAGATCTTTTCTGCCAGAGCGTGAGAGATGCCCGGTACTTTGGCAATTTCTTCGACGCTGGCCTGCTGCAGCCCCTGCAGTCCACCCATGTACTTCAGCAGCATCTGGCGACGCTTCGGCCCCACCCCCTCGATAGTCTCAAGCGAGCTGGTGTTCTTCACTTTCGCCCGTTTTTTGCGATGGCCGGAGATTGCATGATCATGCGATTCATCGCGGATATGCTGGATCACGTGCAGAGCCGGCGAATCCGGCGGCAGGCTAAACCCCTCGCCTTCCGGCTCAAAGAATAACGTTTCCAGGCCGGCTTTACGATCGCTACCTTTCGCCACGCCCAGCAGCAGCGGATGATGTTTATCCCAGGGGACGTCCAGCTCCGCAAATACCGCTTTCGCCTGCGCCAGCTGCCCCTTGCCGCCGTCTATCAGGATCACATCAGGAATCTTGTTGTCATCAATCGCTTTGCCATAGCGACGGCGCAGGACCTGATTCATCGCCGCATAGTCATCGCCCGGGGTGATGCCGGCGATATTGTATCGCCGGTACTCCGCGCGCAGCGGACCATTGCTGTCAAATACCACGCAGGAGGCGACGGTCTGTTCGCCCATGGTGTGGCTGATATCAAAGCACTCCATCCGCTTCACCGCCGGCAGCTCCAGCACGGAGGCCAGCGCCTGCAGACGCTGATGAATGGTCGATTGCTGAGACAATTTGGTGGTTAACGCCGTCGCGGCATTGGTGCGCGCCAGCTTAAGATAACGCGCCCGGTCGCCGCGCGGCTTGGTCTGCACATGGATTCGACGCCCCGCCAGTTCTGACAGCGACTCGGCCAGCAGCGTCTTATCTCCGAGGTTAAAGTCGAGCAAAATTTCCCCCGGCAGCGTGCGCATCTGGCTGCCCTGCAGATAGAACTGGCCGACAAAGGTCTCGACGACCTCGCCCAGCTCGGTACCGCCCGGCACTTTCGGGAAGTAGCTGCGGCTGCCCAGTACTTTACCCTGGCGGATAAACAGTACATGGACGCAAGCCATGCCGGCATCGAAGGCAACCCCGATCACGTCAAGATCGTCGCCGGTGTTAGAGACAAACTGTTTCTCCGTCACGCGGCGGACGGCCTGAATCTGGTCGCGAATGCGCGCCGCCTCTTCAAACTCAAGGTTCTGGCTCGCCTTCTCCATCCGCGCGATGAGCTGAGTCAGCACCTGGTCATCTTTGCCGGCAAGAAACAGCCGCACATACTCTACCTGCTGAGCATACTCGTCTTCACTGACCAGCCCCGCCACGCACGGCCCGAGGCAGCGGCCAATCTGATACTGTAGACAGGGACGGGAGCGATTGCGGTAGACGCTGTTTTCACACTGACGGATGGGAAAGATCTTCTGCAGCAGCGCCAGGGTCTCGCGCACGGCATAGCCGTTGGGAAAAGGACCAAAATACTCGCCCTTCGCATGTTTGGCGCCACGATGCATCGCCAGACGCGGATGGGTATCGCCACTGAGGAAAATAAAAGGATACGACTTATCGTCGCGCAACAGCACGTTGTACCGCGGCTGGTACAGCTTGATATAGTTGTGCTCAAGCAGCAGCGCTTCCGTCTCGGTATGGGTGACGGTCACGTCGATTTGCGCGATCAGCGCCACCAGCGCTTCCGTTTTACGCGACGCGAGGTTGCTGCGGAAGTAGCTGCTGAGCCGCTTTTTCAAATCTTTGGCTTTGCCAACATAGATGACGGTTCCGCCAGCATCATACATCCGATACACACCGGGCTGGCTAGTTACCGTTTTCAGGAAAGCTTTTGCGTCAAAAACATCACTCACTGGCTTGCTAACGACTCCGCATTACACAGGCCATGGCGAATTGCCAGGTGGGTCAGCTCGACATCGCCATGAATGTTCAATTTGCTGAACATCCGATAGCGATAGCTGTTAACCGTTTTAGGACTCAGATTCAGCTGCTCTGAGATCTCATTCACCTTCTGACCTTTGGTGATCATCAGCATAATCTGCAATTCGCGTTCAGACAAACTGGCAAACGGCGATTCTGTTTTTTCCGGTTCAATCTGACTTAACGCCATTTGCTGAGCAATATCAGAGGCAATATAACGTTGCCCTGACGCGACGCAGCGAATCGCATTCACCACTTCCTGTGGCGCGGCGCCCTTACTGAGATAGCCTGCCGCCCCCGCCTGCATGACCTTGGCAGGTAAGGGATTCTCAGTATGCACGGTCAACATGATCACTTTCGTGCCCGCTACCGAGCGCGCAATTTTGCGCGTCGCTTCCAGACCCCCGATCCCGGGCATGTTCATGTCCATCAGGACGACATCGGCGGAATTAGCCCGGCACCACTTGACGGCGTCTTCGCCGCAGCAGGCTTCGCCAGCGACTTTAATCCCTTTTATATCTTCCAGAATGCGTCGTATCCCTGCGCGCACCAGTTCGTGGTCATCAACAAGAAGAACGTTGATCAAAGGAATAATCTCCAGAATGAGGGATAACGCTACTGATACTTTATCTCCCACATATTACCGGGTTTTATTGCTATTTTAAAAGGCAAAAAAATGCCCTCGCCTCGATTTGGCTCTCATTTATGGCAATGTCTGTGCACACTCAGTGGAAAGTCATTGCGAACAGTCGGTTGCACGAGTCTTATTTTTTAACAATCCCCATACAGAAGGCACAAAAAACACAACAGATTACGTAGCGCATAAATACGAAGCTAAATATGTAACAATTATTAACGTACTAAATAGATAGTGGCAATTATTGGCCTGACGATGGCTATTACGTCTTATCTGAAGCATAAAACCATTCACAGCTCAGATGAGAGAACAGAAATTAAGCACTCCTTTTTTTTCTGTCGCTTGTGGTATACTGCGCGGCCTTCACATTGAGTAGAGCGCAATAGCGCAGCGAGTAAACGAGGATATCGATGAGCACACCAGATTTTTCCACTGCAGAAAATAATCAGGAACTGGCGCAGGAAGTCTCCTGCCTGAAAGCGATGATGACGCTGATGCTGCAGGCGATGGGCCAGGCAGATGCGGGTCGCGTGATTATTAAAATGGAAAAGCAGATCGCGCAGATGGAAGATGAGGCTCAGGCCGCCGTATTCTCCAGCACCGTTAAGCAAATTAAACAAGCTTATCGGCAGTAATCCTGTACCGGCTGAAAGTATGACTGACAGCCGGTATCACGTCTGGCACGCAGAACGGCAGGCGCCTTCAGATTAACCCTGTCGCCACAGCGTAACAGGCAATTTGCGTTTTATTCGGCGCGTTAAATTTCCGTTGCATATTCTTCTGATGGAAATTGACCGTATTTTCCGAAATCGAGAGAATCATCGCCACCTCCGCAGAGGTCTTTCCTTCCGCGGTCCATTTGAGGATCTCCAGTTCGCGCCGGCTGAATTTCATCTCCGGCGGCATCACCATCTCATCTTCAAGACGCAAGAGCGTCAGCAGGCTCAGCTCCGTCAGCGTTCGCAAGCGCAGCTCCAGCTCATCTTCAGCATAAGCGTTCGGCAAACGGTTGTTCGCGGAGACGGAGAGAAAACCCTGAGCATGATTCGGCAACGTCAGGCACTGTGTCACCCCTTTTTGCAGACCATGGTCGCGCGCGCCGTCCCATAACGCCTGCGCATCGCGAAACAGCCCATCTTCCCACGGCAGATGGCCACGCATAAAATTCTCCGGGCGTAATACGGGATCTATGGCGAAATAATTCTCTGCCTGGTAATGAGACATCCATGCGCGGGGATAGGTCGACTGAAACGTGACGCGGGGGCGAGTGAAAGGCACCGGGTGACGCACACAAAGCGTATAGAAATCATATTCCAGCGTTTCTGTTTCTCGTTGCAGGAGATTATAAACCTCCTGAGCGGCGGCCATGGACTGAAATTGATGCAGCATATCCCGCCGCCAGCTGAAAAAATCATTGTCCCTCATAGCTGTGCAAATAACTCCTGATTGATAATCATTATTATAAATACAGAAAACTAACACATAAATCTTATTTATATGTATAAAATATCGTAGCTGTCGCATTTATTAGCCTGAAGACTTGCCTTTTCCCAGTTCGCTGCGCTGAAACTAAGGCCCCTCCCTTCATTTTCTACACCCTACAAGGGGGGATGGGAAGCGGTGTATACGGCCAGGGGAGTAAATAGCACAAAGACGTGACGATGGGGTGTTACCCCAGCGTGGAATTGGACTCATTGCGGCGGCTCACACGAAAGCGAGCCGCCGCGCCTGCGCCTGCTCTATTGCATCAGGAATTTTTCGAGGAACTGGCGGGTTCGCGGCTGCTGAGGCGAGGCGAACAGCGCTTTGGCCTCGCCTTGTTCAACGATGCGTCCCTGATCCATAAAAATCGCCCGATCGGCAACGTCGCGAGCGAAGCTCATTTCATGGGTCACGATAACCATGGTACGTTTCTCCTGCGCCAGCTGGCGGATGGTATTGAGCACCTCCCCTACCAGCTCGGGATCGAGAGCCGAGGTCGGTTCATCAAACAGGATCACGTCCGGACGCATGGCCAGCGCGCGGGCAATGGCGACCCGCTGCTGCTGCCCGCCAGAGAGGCGGCGCGGATAGCTGTTCTCTTTGCCGCTGAGGCCCACTTTCGCCAGCAGATCGCGCGCCCGCGCCATCGACTCCTGCTTGTCTTCACCTTTTACGATGACCGGCCCTTCAATGATGTTCTCCAGCACCGTCCGGTGGGGAAACAGGTTGAAGTTCTGGAAGACAAAGCCAACGTGCTGGCGCAGCCGACGGATAAGCCCTTTTTGCGGCCCGAGGCTGCGACCAGCGTCGATCGTCACATCGCCGACGCGGATAGTGCCGCTCTCCGGTTGCTCCAGCAGATTAATGCTGCGCAGCAGGGTGGTTTTACCCGAGCCGCTGGGGCCGATGATTGCCACCACTTCGCCTTCCTGCACCTCCAGGTCGATACCGTGGAGCACCGTCTGGCCATGGAATTTTTTCACCAGGCTTTTTACTTCAATCGCACTCATTTCGGATCACGCTCCTGGCGGTTCAGCTGGTTTTCAAAATAGTTCTGCAGCGAGGAGAGTACCGTCGCCATCACCCAGTAGATCAGAGAGGCGGCCAGATACATGGTGAAGACCTCCAGCGTACGCGAGGTGATAAGCTGCGCCTGACGGAACAGCTCCGGCACCTGGATCGTCGCCGCCAGCGAGGTATCTTTTACCAGGCTGATAAAACTGTTAGAGAGCGGCGGCAAAGCGACCCGCGCCGCCTGGGGTAAAATAGCCCGACGCATCGTCTGCCAGGGGGTCATACCGATACTGGCCGCCGCTTCCCATTGCCCTTTGTCAATCGAGGCGATGGCCGCGCGCAGGGTTTCCGCCGCGTAGGCCGCCGTGTTCAGCGATAAGCCGATCATCGCCGCCGGGATCGGGTCAAGCTCAATGCCAAACTGCGGCAAGCCGTAGTAGATCATGAACAGCTGGGCGATAAGCGGTGTCCCGCGAAAAATGGAGATATACATGCGCGCCAGCCATTTTACCGGCCAGAGGGTCGACATGCGCATCAGTGCCAGGATAAAGCCCAGCACCAGGCCGAAAAACATCCCGCCAATGCTCAGCTGCAGCGTAAAGACGGCGCCTTTCAGCAGAAAAGGCGCAGAATCGATGACCAGTTGAATACTTTCTTGCATGCTGTGGTTTCTGTATTAGAGGTGAGGATGATAGGCAAACAGCGCCGGCGCTCCGCCGGTATGGACGAACAAAATCGGCCCTTCATCCTTAAAGCGTTTCTGCGTAATGCCATCGATAAGTCCGGCCATCGCTTTGCCGGTATAAACCGGGTCGAGCAAAATACCTTCCAGTTGCGCCAGCAGCTTCACGGCGGCCATTCCTTCCTCATTTGGCGTCCCGTAGCCTGGGGCAAAGTAATCGTCCCACAGGATGATGTCGGCTTTCGCCTGCAGCTCAAGGCTGTTGGCCACGGCCTGCTGCAGCGCTACCACTTTCGGCAGCTGGTCGGCAACAGCGCGCGACACCGTCACCCCAATCAGTTCCGCCTGCGGCATCAGCTGTTCAAGGCCGACCGCCAGTCCGGCATGGGTGCCGGCGCTCCCGGAGGCCACCACCACCGACGAAATCTCCACCGCGTCTTCGCACTGCTGGGCGATTTCCAGCGCGCTTTCCACATAGCCTAGCGCCCCAAGGGCGTTTGAACCGCCGACCGGAATGACATACGGGCGGTACCCCTGCGCTTCGATACGGGTCGCCAGCTCGTCGAGCTGCGCAGCGGGATCGGTCAGGGCATCGCACATCTCAACCTGGGTATTAAACAGATCCAGCAGCAGGCGGTTGCCATTGCTCAGATAATTCTCCGCACGGGTGCCGATGGGATTTTCCAGCAGCGCCACGCAGTGCAGGCCCAGTTTGGCGGCGACCGCCGCCGTCTGGCGCACATGGTTAGACTGGATCGCGCCGGCGGTAATTAAAGTATCCGCCCCTTCGCGCAGCGCATCGGCGGCGAGAAACTCCAGCTTGCGCAGTTTGTTTCCCCCCATCGCCAGCGGCGTCGTATCATCACGTTTGATAAAAATTTCGCGCCCGAGGTGATCGGACAGACGCGGCAGATACTCCAGCGGCGTCGGCGCGCCGATCAATTCCAGACGCGGAAAGCGGGTTAAATTTTGCAGTGACATGGCCCCTCCTGACTCAGTTATGCTTCATTATGCACACAGTTACGCGCTAAATAAAAAAAGGCGCTTCCAGGAGCGCCTTTTTTCACCGCTGGCCTTTATTTTGTCACGTCAGCGCCAAACCATTTCTCTGACAGGGCCTTCAGGCTGCCATCTTTCTGCATATCCGCGATCGCGCCATCTACCGCTTTCAGCAGGTCATCGTTGCCTTTGCGTAGTGCAACGCCAGCTTCCTGACGGGAGAACGCTTCGCCGGTTACCGCCAGCGTGTTGTTAGTTTTCTTCACCAGATCCAGCGCCGCCAGACGGTCAACCAGAATGGCGTCAATACGGCCTACGCGCAGATCCTGGTATTTGGTCGGATCGTCATCATAGGTGCGGACATCCACGCCCTGGACGTTCTGACGCAGCCACTCTTCATAGTTTGTGCCCAGCCCGACGCCCACTTTCTTGCCTTTCAGATCCGCTGCGGTTTTAATCGCGCCTTCGTTGCCTTTCTTCACCAGCGCCTGCACACCGGAGATCGTGTACGGGGTGGAGAAATCGTATTTTTTCTTACGTTCATCAGAGATAGTGACCTGGTTAATCACCACGTCAATGCGCTTGGAATCCAGCGAGGCCAGCATACCGTCCCACTTGGTCGGTTTGAGGTCAGCCTTCACGCCCAGATGTTTCGCCAGCTCGTTGGCGAACTCCACTTCAAAGCCGGTCAGCTTACCGTCATCGCCCTGGAAGCTAAAAGGAGGATAGGTGCCTTCGAGGCCCACGCGCAGGGTGCCGCGCTCTTTAATCTGATTGAGCAGGTTTTCCGCCGCAAAAGTTTTCACGCTAACGCCAGCCATCAAAACAACGGCCATCGCGCCCATCAGCGCCTGACGACCCAGAAGTGCTAATTTCATAGATACCCCGAAGGTTAGGATTTTCCTGTAGTGTAAAGCGCTTAACGGCCCGACACCAACATCGTTACGCTACATCTTATGCAAATTTATTATATATGATCCGCTTTAGGGTATAGCGAAATTCAGGGCTTTCCTCACCCGTTTTGCGGGATATCTCCCATACTGCAAAGGTCAGCCTGTTGACGTCTGGAGCATGGAAGATGAAAAACCCCACCTTGTTGCAATGTTTTCACTGGTACTACCCCGCCGGCGGCGAACTGTGGCGTGAAGTCGAAGCGCTGGCCCCCAGTCTTAACGAAATCGGCATCAATATGGTCTGGTTGCCCCCCGCCTACAAAGGCGCCTCGGGCGGCTATTCCGTCGGCTATGACACCTACGATCTCTTCGACCTCGGCGAGTTTGATCAAAAGGGCTCTGTCGCCACCAAATATGGCGATAAGACCCAGCTGCTGGCGGCGATCAACGCCCTGAAGGAGCACGACATCGCCGTGCTGCTGGACGTGGTGGTGAACCATAAAATGGGCGCCGATGAAAAAGAGGCCCTGCGCGTGCAGCGCGTTGATGAGCAGGATCGCACGCAAATTGACGAGACGATCATCGAGTGCGAGGCATGGACTCGCTATACCTTCCCGGTGCGCGCCGGACAGTATTCGCAGTTTGTCTGGGACTACAAGTGCTTTAGCGGCATTGACCACATCGAGAATCCGACGGAAGACGGTGTATTTAAAATCGTCAACGACTACACCGGCGAAGGATGGAATGAACAGGTCGATGACGAGCTTGGCAACTTCGACTACCTGATGGGCGCCAATATCGATTTTCGTAATCACGCCGTCACCGAAGAGATCAAATACTGGGCGCGCTGGGTGATGGAGCAAACCGGTTGCGACGGTTTTCGTCTTGACGCTGTGAAGCATATCCCCGCATGGTTTTACAAAGCGTGGATCGAGCATGTTCAGGAGGTAGCCCCGCAGCCGCTGTTTATTGTTGCGGAATACTGGTCCCATGAAGTGGAAAAGCTCCAGCAGTATATCGATCTGGTCGAGGGCAAGACGATGCTGTTTGACGCCCCGCTGCAGATGAAATTTCATGAAGCGTCCCGCCAGGGGCGCGATTACGACATGAGCCAGATTTTCAGCGGGACGCTGGTGGAAGCCGACCCCTTCCATGCCGTCACCCTGGTCACCAACCATGATACCCAGCCGCTGCAGGCGCTCGAGGCGCCTGTTGAGCCATGGTTTAAACCGCTGGCCTATGCGCTGATCCTGTTGCGTGAAAATGGCGTACCCTCGGTCTTCTATGCCGATCTCTTCGGCGCCTCCTATGAGGATACCGGCGGCGACGGACAAACCTACGCCATAGAAATGCCCGTTATCGAACAACTCCACGAGCTGATCGACGCCCGTCAGCGTTTTGCCCACGGCGTGCAGACTCTCTGGTTCGATCACCCCAACTGCATTGCCTTCAGCCGCAGCGGCACGGACGAGGATCCCGGCTGCGTGGTGGTGATGTCCAATGGTGATGAGGGAGAAAAGACCCTGACGCTGGGCGAGAATTATGGCAACAAACGCTGGCGGGATTTCCTGGGCAATCGGGAAGAGATTGTCGAAACCGACGGCGAAGGCTGCGCCACCTTTACCTGTAACGGAGGAAGCGTCAGCGTGTGGGTGCTGGAGGCGGTGCTGTAGTCATCTGACGCCGGACGGGCCAGCGGTGGCCCGCCGGAATCTTAGTGCGCGGTGGTCGGCGCGCTGACTGGAGCGGTGGCACGCGCTTTAGCCCACGCTTTCTCGCACTCCGGGGTGAGACGTTCAACGCGGGTCAACGTCATACGATCGTAGGAAAGGGTGTTGCCCTCGCGCTCGATCGGGTAGATATCCAGGGAAGCGGTCACGTTGTAGATATCGCTATCGCGGTTCATCAGTTTCCCCGGCTGGGCGATCACGCGCTGCCACTGGCGGCAGTCGAAGGTGTCCCCATCTTTGGTGACGATCAGGCTGGCGATGGCGTCCGGACTCATCATCTCACTCTGCGGCCCTTTCGTCTGCCAGTAGCCTTCCAGGCCTGCCGGCGCGGGGGCTTTAACAACGTCTTCGTAACGATCAACCTGCACGCATCCGGCCAGCGCCACCACCATGCCAGCAAAAACTAACTGTTTCATCATTCATCCCACAAGCTGATAAAAAAGTATTGTGGCATTAAAGCGTTAAGCCTTCCACCCCCGCAGCGGGCGGAGAAGCCGGGTAAAACACGGCCAGGCATCGCGACCTTCATATGAAATAAGGAAATTCTGAAAGTAAAAGAATCTTTGGCGCCTAACCATAGCAACCACGGGCACTTTTTGTTTTTAATTCGCTCACACTACCGGTTCTCGACTTTACTTTAAGAGTTTTCCTGGCAAATTATATGCAGAGATGCGGAATAGTTTAATGGAACTAATGGGTTCTTTCTTAAACCTACTATTATTACCGCCCGCAAGGACTGCTTCGCACAGCCAGTGCGAAGTGTATATCGTTACGTGTTGATTGAGGATGGGTCATGTCAACGATGATTATGGATTTGTGCAGTTATACCCGGTTAGGACTTACGGGATATCTGACCAGTCGGGGAATTAAAAAACAGGAAATCGTTGAGGTCAACTGCGCTGAGGATCTGCACAGGCACTGTGCGTCATGTTGCCCGGCGGTGGTGTTTCTGAATGAAGATTGCTTTGTGCATGATGATGAAAGTAATAACATTATTCGCCAGATCATCACGCAAAATCCGGCGACGCTGTTTGTGATTTTTATGTCGCTGGCGAACATCCATTTTGACCGCTATCTGCGGGTACGTAAGAATCTGCTAATCAGTTCAAAATCGATCACCCCAAAAGACCTTGATGTCATTCTGGTTAATTATCTTAAATACAAGAACACGAGCCTGGGGCAGTTGAATTTACCGACGTTGTCGCTAAGCAAAACAGAATCAAATATGCTGCAAATGTGGATGGCCGGGCATGGTACTTCGCAAATTTCAACGCAAATGAACATCAAAGCGAAAACGGTATCATCGCACAAAGGTAATATTAAAAAGAAAATACAGACGCATAATAAGCAGGTGATTTACCACATCGTTCGGCTGACCGAAAACATTACCAGTGGTATTCAGGTGAATCTACGCTGAAACAAACTGGCGGTGGTCCCGCCAGTTCGGTTTTACGAGATTTCTTTTTCCACGAAGATCCCATCCGGGTGCCCTATTTCATTGAAAAACCAGATCCCCAGGGGATAGTCTTCCAGCGAAACCAGATACATCGTCCCTTCGCTAAACGACTCAATTGCCAGCACTACGCCCGATCGACGTGGGCCACCGTCGGTCTTCACCGTGACACGATCGTTCACCTGCATAATCCATCTCCTCTCTATTTTCAGCCAGTGTAGAACAAAACCACGCCGCTCGCAGCGTCGCGGCCGGTGACTGGCGTTTTTTTAGACCGACTATACTTAAAAAGGCTTGAGCGACGCTCAGCGAGGGGGGTAATGATGAAGAACCGATTGACAGACCAGACCGGGAACGACGTTGATGTGAACGTTGATGCTCTACTGGCGGCGATTAATGAGATCAGCGAAAGCGAAGTCCACCGCATCCTCGATGACCCTCAGCGCGCCAGTATCGATGGCCGCGGGGCGCATACCTGGCGCGAACTGGCGGAGGCATTTGAACTCGATATTCATGATTTCAGCGCCAGTGAAGCCAACCGCTAGTGATGGGCGAAAAAAATCCCGACTCGCAGGAGTCGGGATCAAACTTGCTAATGCAAGAAGCACTTGAAAATTCGTTACACCGGGAAATCCGATGCGTTGAAACATTATCCTCAATTATTTTGCATGACAAGAGATATTCATGACGCAAAATATTGAGAAAGTCGGCGCTTCGCAGCAGAAAGGGCTGCAAGGCTGATGCGAGAAGGCTTAGCCGCAAACCGGTTTCATCTGATAGTACGATCGCCAGACATTACTTTAAGATAAATCTCAAATCCGCTGGCGCGAGCGAAACGTTTTACTCACGCTTCGCTGCGATAACAGACCTGGTTGCGACCATTCTGCTTGGCCAGATACAGTCGACCATCGGCGACCGACTGCAGCGCTTCAAAGTGATACTCTCCCTGCTCTTCGCTGGCGCTTACCCCTAACGACGCGCTGACCCGCAGCGTCACGTTGTTATGCAAAAAGACCTCCCGGCCATGAATACGCAGGCGTAGCCGCTCCGCTATCGCCGCCGCTTCCTGCAGCGTGGTATTCGGCAGCACGACACAAAACTCCTCTCCCCCCACGCGGCCCAGCAAATCGCCTTCCCGAACAGTGCCGGCAAGGGTACTGGCCACCATCGACAGCACCCTGTCACCCGCCTGATGACCATAGCGATCGTTAATGCTCTTAAAGTGATCCAGATCGAGCTGGATCACCGCCAGCGGTAGTCCGCTGCGCTGGCAGGCGCTGGCGACCGCCATCGCCTTTTCAAACAGCGCCCCGCGATTGAGCAGGCGGGTTAAGGCATCGTGCCAGGCCTGCCACTCCAGAGAGGTCTGGAGGACGCTCATATTGCGGACCATACGGCGGATCACCAGCCAGGAGAGCAGCAGCATCAAGGTGAAGAGGATCCACATCAGGGTCAGGGCGATGGTGATGGTGCCAAAGTTGCCGCGTACGCCTTCCCGCAGGGTGTGGATCCGCAGCAGCACGCCGTCAAAATTCCGTAGTTTGGCCCAACTGATATAGCGCGTCAGCAGACGCAGGCCGCCCTGGTTATCATGGGCAAACGCGCGGCTGAGCAGCTCCTGCTCGCGCGGCGACAGCAGCGTCAGGACATTCCCCGGCGCAGAGGAGGCCAGCAGGCTAAGATGGCTGTCATAAAGCTGGTATTCCCCCTCCTGCCCGCCCTTCATCGCGCTGATTAAAAATGCTTTTATTTCGCTGACTGAGAAATCCATCGCCAGCACGCCGCGCCAGTAACCGGCAAAATCCAGCGGTATCGAGGCGGTAACCACCTGCTCTTCCAGCTGCGGGTCATCGTCAGGAAAGGTTTGCCAGATAACGCCGCGGTACGGATTGTTCCGCTGGGTCTGCCGGGTAAACCAGAGGGCGCTGATAGCGCGCGAATAGTACGTCTTCACCTGCGATTCATCGCGCAGCGGCAGGGTCGAGGTGAAAAAGCCGCTGCGGGAGATATATTGCATCCGCTCGGCAAAATCGCGGTCATGCTGCGTCAGATTTAACAGATAACCCAGCTCCAGCGTCGCCATCAGTTCATTGACCACCAGCGGATCGTCCGGCAAGAGCAGCGGGTGCTCCCTGACGACGCTCTCCGAGACGCCAAACACCGGCAGCGTCCGGCGGTTCGGGAGCGCCACCCGCCAAATCTCCTGATGGCGCTGGTTCAGATAGCGCTGGCTGGCCTCGTGCAACACATCGACGTCGAGGGGGCGTTCAAGTGCGGACTGCATACCGTGGCGAAAAAACATCATCCTGTCGATGTTAAACTGCAGCAGCCCATCCATTTCATGCGCGACGTTAGCCAGATTATTGCGCTGGTTCGCCACGTAGGCCTCTTCCAGGACGTTGATTTCACGCCAGATCAGCAGCGTGGAGAAAAATAGCACCACGATAAAACAAACGTTAACCACATGTGCCGGGCGAGTCAGGAAGTAGCGCTTTTTCAACTTCAACCGCAGTGGCTTATCCATCTTTCTCTCGTAGTACGTTGCGCAAACCTGACGTCGTCAGCGCACGCGGTTTCTGTCGATACCGGACGCGCTGTTTAGCGTAGACCACGCGGCGCCAATACGCGGCGCCGCACCTGATTACTTCGCAGCGCCACGCAGGCGGCTCACCGCCTTGACGCCGGCCAGGACCACCGCACCGATGATAAAACCCAGCACCAGATTGACCACCATCGGCAGCAAGGCGGCCAACATGCCGCCCAGGCCCGCGCTCCAGTGCTCAATGGCATGGTGCAGCGGCGCAATACCGTGGACCACAATCCCGCCGCCAACGAGGAACATGGCCAGCGTCCCGACGACAGAGAGCAGTTTCATCAGCCAGGGAGCCACGGCCAATAACCCTTTGCCCAGCCACTGCGCCAGCGTACTGCGTTTCTCCGCCAGCCAGTAACCCATGTCATCCAGCTTGACGATCACCCCCACCAGGCCATAGACCCCGACGGTGACCAGAATCGCGATCCCTGAGAGAATGAGGATCTGATTCAGCAGCGGCGCTTCCGCGACAATGCCGAGGGTGATGGCGACAATTTCCGCGGACAAAATAAAGTCGGTGCGAATCGCCCCTTTTACTTTGTCACGCTCAAAGGCCAGCGGGTCACGATCCGCCAACGCCTGAAGACGCTGCTGCCGTTGCGCTGGGTCCTCCTTGTGCTTACGCGCTTCCAGACTGTGGAGCACCTTCTCCACCCCTTCAAAACAGAGAAACGCGCCACCTACCATCAGCAGCGGCGTGATCGCCCAGGGAATAAAGGCGCTGATCAGCAGGGCCAGCGGCACGAGGATGATTTTATTGACGAACGACCCTTTCGCCACGCCCCAGACCACGGGCAGCTCACGATTTGCCCGCACGCCGGTCACCTGTTGGGCATTCAGGGAAAGATCGTCGCCCAGCACCCCCGCCGTTTTTTTCGCCGCCAGCTTGCCCATCATGGAGATATCGTCCAGCAGCGTGGCGATATCATCAAGTAATGTTAAAAGACTACTTCCTGCCAAAATGATTTTCCTTCTCTTTTCATCAATGTCTCCCTCGAGTATGCGTTAAAAAACGGCCGCTGCCCAAGGTACAATTAGTCAATATAAATTTAACAACCTGGCGCAAATTAAGCGCTCGCCAGCAGGATAGTTTTCACGTTTACTATATGTCCCCTTTCTATCTCTGCACCGTCGTGAGGAAGTATGTCTACCCGTCAGCTGTTACCGCTTATCGGGGCGCTGTTTGCGCTGTATATCATTTGGGGCTCTACCTATTTCGCCATCGCCGTCGGCGTCGCCAGCTGGCCGCCGCTGATGATGGCCGGAATTCGCTTTCTCTCTGCCGGCGTGCTGCTGCTGGGATGGCTGTTGGCCACCGGCCATAAACTGCCGGCCCGCAGGCCGTTGCTTAATGCCGCGCTGATCGGGGTTTTGCTGCTGGCCGTCGGCAACGGCTTTGTCACCCTGGCCGAACATCAGCACGTTCCCTCCGGGATCGCCGCGGTGATGGTCGCCACCGTTCCGCTGTTCACCCTGTGCTTCAGCCGCTTTTTCGGCATCGCCACTCGGAAGCTGGAGTGGCTGGGGATTGCCATTGGCCTCGCGGGTATTGTGATGCTTAACAGCGGGGGCAACCTGAACGGCAACCCCTGGGGCGCACTGCTGATTCTGATTGGCTCTCTAAGCTGGGCCTTCGGCTCGGTTTACGGCTCGCGGATCGTGCTGCCGACCGGCATGATGGCGGGGGCAATCGAGATGCTCGCCGCCGGGATCGTCCTGCTGGCCGCCTCATGGCTGAGCGGTGAAACCTTAACCCGCGTTCCGTCGTGGTCCGGGATCGCCGCCGTAGCCTATCTGGCTATCTTTGGCTCGCTGATTGCCATCAACGCCTACATGTTTTTGATCCGCAATGTCACCCCGGCGGTGGCCACCAGCTACGCCTATGTCAACCCGGTGGTAGCGGTTCTCCTTGGCACCGGATTCGGTGGCGAAAGCCTGTCACTGATCGAGTGGCTGGCGCTGGCGGTGATTATTTTCGCCGTCGTGCTGGTGACGCTGGGCAAATATCTCTTCCCGGTTCGCAGCGAAGTTACTCCTTGTAAGGCGTCGAAATAAGCGCCAGTTCGCGGATCCCCTGGGTGTCGATCTGCGCGTCGTGTCCGGCGCCGCAGATCCACTCTTCCAGACGCTCGGTGAGCGCCTCGTCATTCAGCTTCAGGCGACCGCGCAGGGCGCACTCCCAGACGATAAGCACCCGCCAGCCCTGCGCGGCCAGCTTTTGCCGGTCACGGGCATCGCGCGCTACGTTGCCGGCGATCTTGTCCAGCCAGAACGCCGTCCGGGTGGCCGGCACCTTAAACAGGTAACAGTCATGGTGGTGCCAGAAACAGCCGTGGGTAAAGATGACGCAACGGTAGTCGGGTAAAGCGAAATCGGGGCGCCCCGGCAGCTCGCGATCCTGAGCAATAAAGGTGAATCCCGCCTGAGTCAACAGCGCCGCTATCCGCTTTTCGATCGCCGTATCGCGCGTGGCGATAGCCCGCATATTTTTACTGCGTGTGGCTTTATCGTGAACATCCGCCATCGTTATCATCCGCTTCGCGACGCGCCACCGCCTGAGCGATGCGCGGGGCCAGGAGCTTCGCCACCGCGGCGAAGACCGGAACCACTACCGAGTTGCCGAACTGACGATAGGCCTGGGTATCCGACACCGGGATGCGGAAACGCGCCCCCTGAGGCGATTCGAAGCCCATCAATCGGGCGCACTCCCGCGGCGTCAGCCGACGAGGACGCCGCTGTTGATTCTGCGGATCGTCAAAATGCGTCTCGCCCAGCGGCCGGTCCCAGCCGCGATCGACGAGAATTTCGGCGCCATCTTTATAGTAGCGGGCGGAGAGCGTCCGGGCCACGCTGTGGGGATTCGCGGGGTCCACCAGGCCATAACCAAAGCCATTGCCCCGCGCCTGATGCTTGCGCGCATAGCGATAAAGATATTTCCACAGTACCGGCGTGAGGATAAATTTGGCATCCACCGTCGGCTCCAGCAGTTCGCCAAATGTTGGCCGAACCGCCGGGTAAAGCGCCGCGATATCGCGCAGCGTAAACCCTTCGTGCAGCTGCAGATCGCGACGGAAGCCTACCAGCACGATGCGCTCCCGGTGCTGTGGTAAGAAATGGCGCCCGTCGATCACTTTCGGATCGTCCGGCCCGCTATGCCCGGCGTCAGCGACCTCATACCCCAGCTCATCCAGCGTCTGCATGATGATGCGGAAGGTGCGTCCCTGATCGTGACTTTTGAGATTTTTAACATTCTCCAGCACAAAGATCGCCGGCTGACGGGCGGCGATAATTCTCACCACATCAAAAAACAGCGTCCCCTGGGTTTCGCAGGCAAAGCCGTGGGCGCGACCCATGGCATTTTTTTTCGATACGCCGGCGAGTGAGAAAGGCTGGCAGGGAAAGCCGGCCAGCAGCACATCATGCTGCGGGATAGTCTCGCGGATATGCTGCGCCGCCTCGTCATCGCTAACGTCGGGGCGATGGCTGAGGGTGATATCGCGGATATCTTCATTGAAACGGTGTTGCTGCGGATCGCAATACCAGTTGGCCTTATAGGTGCGCACCGCATGCTTATTCCACTCGCTGGTAAAGACGCACTGCCCGCCGATGGCTTCAAAACCACTGCGGATCCCGCCGATACCGGCAAACAGATCGACAAAGCGGAACCCATAGTGCGGATGATGGGCCGGCGGCGACGGCAGCAGCGTCGCCAGATGAGCGACCTCCTGCGGACGCAAACGCCCCGCCGCGCGGCCGAGGGCCGCCACGCGCTTGAGGATCGCCGCGCTCCAGTGCTGCTCCCCGACGCTAACCAGCTCGGCGACCAGCGTTTTCACATCGTAGATCGTCATCAGCTGACGCAGCAGCGCCTGAGCCTCTTCACCGGCCTGCTCCGTCAATGACAACGACCTGTTTTCCTTGATTAACTTTTGTGGCATATCCTCAACCAGCGCGGACGATTTTTGCAGAGAGTACCATAAATCACTGGTCGGTTGACGGCTGTGGTGCAAAGCGGCGTAAAACCGCCTCATCCAGCGCCATAGGCTCCCCCTTCAGCTCCGCGCTGATCTTGGCCATAAACTCGACGAGGAAGCGCGCATTATGCTGCGCCATAGCCCTTCCTGCGGCGGTCTGCATGGTTTCCGGCAGGCGCAGGAGTTTGCACTGGAAATGGTCGAGGGCATATTTTCTGTCATCCAGCGCTCGCTGGTCGGCGAAAGGATCGTCGGCATCAAACAGAATGGTGTTCAGGGCGCCGGCGACGGCGAAGACCCGCGCCAGGCCAATCGCCCCAAGCGACTCGAGACGGTCGGCGTCCTGGACGATTTTCGCCTCCAGCGTGCGCGGCGGGATCGCCGCGCTAAAGCTGTGCGCCTCAATAGCATGGCTGATCGCCGCATAGCGGTCTGCGGGAAAATCGGTAAACGACGACTGCAAAATCGCCAGGGTTTTCTCGGCAGCCATCATCGAAGAGCGGCTTCGCTCCGGATGATTTTTAGGCAGACTGACAATGTCATGAAAATAGCAGGCCGTGAGAAGCACCAGCCTGTCGACTTCCACCTCCCCGGCGGCCAGCCGGGTGGCGGTGGCCCAGACGCGACGAAAATGGGACAGATCGTGCGCCGCATCCTCCTGGGCGTGGTGCGTCAGTATCCAGTGCTCAAATCGTTGCTGCCAGTCTACCAGGTTCATAGGCGTTCCTTATCTGAAGGTCAGCCTCGAGCATAGCAACTTTACGACCGATGATCCCGCCCGCTTCTGGCGGGCCGTGTATACCAGACGACAGCACCAAGGATCGCGCCAATGCCGGCGAGCACCAGCATCCCCAACAGGGCGCCAAGCCATTTCCCTGCCATTGTGCCGAAGTCGCCCTCCGCGCTGGCGCCGGGAACGCTGTGAATTTTCCCTACCACCCACCAGTAACGCACAATGACCCAGACACAATATCCGCAAAAGGCATACAACGCCCAGAGCGCGAGTTTGCCGCCCGGGCTGCGTTTTGCCTGCTCTTCCATCTCATTCTTCTCCGTAACAAATCATACTACTGCCACCCAAAACGTGACACGCATCACATTATACCGCCAACCTGCGCCACAGGCAGCAGTTTCATCCTTGTCTTCTGCACCTACTTATCACTTATGCTGCCAATGGAAATACCCAAGGGTTTGTTCTTTATTACTTACCCACAGGATTAAACATTAACGACATCAACCATGCCGCGTATTGTACTTATCTCACCCGGCGATTTTGTCTCATAAATTATATTTAAATGCTGAATAACCCCCTCGCCGCAAATTAATAAAAATAATTTCATTTGGTTAACCGAGTCCGCAACAAAACAACATAACCCATTGCTATATAATAAAATAATAATAAAATCAGATTCATTTAAATTTAATATAAAGAACCATTTGGAAATATTTTGCAATATCTTACATTATTTATTTACATATTTTATTTTAAATAAAAATGAACCTGGTCGTTAGTATCTGATAGTCATTCCGGAGGGATTGTCATAATTCACAGAAATTATTATTAAAAGGGAATATATAATGAAAAGAAAAGTACTGGCTCTCATGGTTCCGGCATTATTAATGGCCAATGCCGTTAATGCCGCGGAAATCTATAACAACAACGGCAACAAACTGGACCTTTACGGGAAAGTCGCCGGCCTGCACTATTTCTCAGACGACACTTCAGAGGACGGCGATCAGACCTATGCACGCTTTGGCATCAAAGGCGAAACGCAGATCGCTTCCGAGTTAACCGGCTACGGTCAGTGGGAATACAATATCAAGGCCAATACCAGCGAAAATGAAGGAGCGAATTCCTGGACCCGTCTGGCCTTCGCCGGTCTGAAGTTTGCTGACTATGGCTCACTGGACTATGGCCGTAATTACGGCGTGGTGTACGACATCGAATCCTGGACTGATATGCTGCCAGAATTCGGCGGCGATACCTACACCCAGACCGACGTCTACATGACCGGCCGCACCAACGGGGTGGCCACCTACCGTAACAGCGATTTCTTCGGCCTCGTCGACGGCCTGCATTTCGCCCTGCAGTATCAGGGTAATAATGAAAACGCCGGTTCTGGCGAAGGCACTAACAACGGTGGTGCTCGTAAACTGGCGCGGGAAAATGGCGACGGGTTTGGTATCTCCAGCTACTACGATCTCGATATGGGCATCAGCTTCGGGGCCGCCTACTCATCTTCCGACCGTACCCATAACCAGCTGGCGGCAGCACGTAGCAGCCATATTTATGCCAACGGTGATAAAGCCGACGCCTGGACCGTCGGCGCCAAATATGACGCCAACAACATCTATCTGGCCGCCATGTATGCGGAAACCCGCAACATGACCTTCTACGGCAACGGCGCTATTGCCAACAAGACGCAGAACTTTGAAGTCGTCGCCCAGTACCAGTTCGATCAGTATAATTTACCGCTGCGTCCGTCTGTGGCCTATCTGCAATCAAAGGGTAAAGATCTCTACTCCTCTTCTCGCTTCGGCGACAAGGATCTGGTCAAGTATGTCGACATCGGCATGACCTACTACTTCAATAAAAATATGTCCACCTATGTGGATTATAAAATCAACCTGCTGGATGAAGACGACCGCTTCTACAGCAACAACGGTATCTCGACCGATGATATCGTGGCCCTCGGTCTGGTTTACCAGTTCTGATCCCCATCTAAGCCCGCGCTCAGCGGGCTTTTTCTTGTTCCCGCTCCGTTGAGATCACTCTTTTCGACATTGCCGCTTTCCAGGCGTACCTTCCCTCTTTATGATGCGTTTAAGCTCGTTCGGGCAAATTGCGGCGGTAAGACCACAAAAAGACAAGGCACAGTACCGCGTCTTTACGCTGAAACCAGGACGATGATGATGGCGATACCCCAGCGCAGGCGTTATACCTGAAGCTAACGGTGTTATTGAAGGGGAATGGTCAGAGAAAGAATAGTGGCGGAGAGAGGGGGATTTGAACCCCCGGTAGAGTTGCCCCTACTCCGGTTTTCGAGACCGGTCCGTTCAGCCGCTCCGGCATCTCTCCGCTGTTGTGGTTGCTATAATGCCAGGATCTTTGGCATTTTAATAGCTCCCGTTTCGGTAATCGTGTTCAAGTGACGACTTTGCGAGCAATATGATGTTTAAATGGCCCTGGAAAGCAGATGATGAGTCCGGCAACGCAGAGATGCCCTGGGAGCAAGCGCTTGCCATTCCGGTTTTAGCCCACCTTTCGCCCGCTGAGCAGCATAAGCTGACGCAGATGGCTGGCCGTTTCCTACAGCAAAAACGTCTGGTAGCGCTTCAGGGACTGGAGCTGACTCCGCTGCATCAGGCGCGGATAGCTATGCTCTTTTGCCTGCCGGTACTTGAGCTGGGGATAGAGTGGCTGGACGGTTTTCATGAAGTGCTGATCTACCCTGCCCCGTTTGTCGTGGATGATGAATGGGAGGATGATATTGGCCTGGTCCACAACCAGCGGGTGGTGCAATCGGGGCAAAGCTGGCAGCAGGGTCCCGTGGTGCTGAACTGGCTGGATATTCAGGACTCCTTTGATGCGTCAGGCTTTAACCTTGTGGTGCATGAGGTAGCGCATAAGCTCGATACGCGGAATGGCGATCGGGCCAGCGGGGTGCCGCTGATCCCACTGCGCGAAGTCGCCGGCTGGGAGCACGATCTCCACGCGGCGATGAACAACATTCAGGATGAGATAGATCTGGTGGGGGAAAGCGCAGCCAGCATTGACGCCTATGCCGCCACCGATCCCGCTGAGTGCTTTGCCGTCCTATCGGAATATTTTTTCAGCGCGCCTGAACTGTTCGCGCCCCGCTTCCCGGCCCTGTGGCAGCGTTTTTGCCATTTTTACCGCCAGGATCCGCTGGCGCGCAGACGGGAGAATGGCCTGCAGGACGAAGACGATCGGCGCACTGTTCACTAAAACAACGTGTTGAGCTAAATTTAGCCATTTGAATCAGCAGGTTAATTTTAGTGTTGACACAAAAATGCCGGGCCAGTAGTATGCGCCTCGTTCACACGATTCCTCTGTAGTTCAGTCGGTAGAACGGCGGACTGTTAATCCGTATGTCACTGGTTCGAGTCCAGTCAGAGGAGCCAAATTTAAAAAGCCTGCTTTTAAGCAGGCTTTTTGCTTTTCGGGTCCCGCCGGGCCGCCATCCCGCATCAAGGCTTAACTTTTTCCACCGCTACAAACTTCCCTGCGCCGCTGTGGCGCTGATATTCACCGGCATGCCGGAGCGGCGCTGCAGGGTTTGCTCGGCCTGCGAAGGACTCACTCCCGGCCCCTGAGTAAACTCGCGCAGCGCCGAGGTCATCGGCAAGGGGACTTTTCTGTCGGATTCAAACTCCGCGCGGTTGCGCGACAGCGGCTCGTGCACCTCCAGCCAGTGGCTGCCGTCCGGCTCCACGCTGTACTTCACCGGCTGATCGATAAGCTGGACGCGCGTCCCAACCGGCACGTTATCAAACAGGAATTTAATGTCGTCATTACGCAGGCGGATGCATCCCTGGCTGACGCGCAGCCCGATACCAAAGTTGGCATTGGTGCCGTGGATGGCGTACAGCCTGCCGATATAGATCGCATACAGCCCCATCGGATTATCGGGCCCGGGCGGCACCATAGCCGGCAGCGTTTTGCCCTCTTTCGCATACTCGCGGCGAGTATTGGCGGTCGGTACCCAGGTGGGTCCCTCCTGCTTGCGCTCTACCGCCGTCACCCAGTTACGCGGCGTTTCGCGTCCCGCCTGGCCAATGCCGATTGGCAGAACTTCCACGCTATTGCCCAGCGGTGGGTAATAATAGAGACGCATCTCGGCGACGTTGATGACGATCCCCTCCCGCACGGTGTCAGGCAGGATCAGCTGTTGCGGAATGGTCAGCGTCGAACCGGAGTGCGGCAAATAGACATCGACGCCGGGGTTAGCCTCCAGCATATTGCTCAACCCCTGGCCGTACTGGGCGGCAAAACTTTCCAGTGGTTGAGTGTTGTTCTCCGGCACGGCAATGGTAAATGCGCTGCCCACCAGACGGCTCCCCTCCGGCGGCAGCGGATAGCTAACGGCCAGCGCGCTGTGGCTGGCGAGCAGCATCAGCGCCGAACAAAGTAATTTCACACGCCGCATCGTCATTTTCCCTTCCTCAGTCGCGACTCTCGTGTGTGAATTATAGCGGTATTTCCTCTCCCCGATCCGCTGGCCAGCATTTCCTTAAATCTGATAGTCGATAGCGGCCTCTTCCGGCTCCATCGCCTGGCGCTTGATCTCATCCAGCGACAGTCCGGCATTGCACAATTCGATAAAGCGCCAGACGTAATTACGCTGCAGCTGGCCCCGCTTCAGTCCCAGCCACACGGTATTGGCATCAAACAGATGGCGGGTATCGAGGCGCGTAAAGGTGTCCGCTTCGCGGGCATCCCCGGACTGCTCGGCGACCAGCCCGACGCCCAGCCCCAGCTCGACGTAGGTCTTGATGACATCGGAATCCTGGGCGCTCAGCACAATATCCGGCATCAGCCCTTTACGGTTGAAGGCCTCATCGATCCGCGAACGGCCGGTGATCCCCTGGCGATAGGTGATTAACGGCCAGCGGGCAATCGCCTCCAGCGTCAGAGGAGACACCTGGGTCAGGGGATGGTCTTTGGGTACCAGCAGGCTGTGATGCCAGCGGAACCAGGGGAAAGCCGCCAGCGTCGGGTCGTTGCTCAGACGCTCACTGGCGATGCCGATATCCGCCCCACCGTTATGCAGCAGCGCTTCAATTTCCTGCGGGGTGCCCTGCACCAGCTCGACGCGAACGTCGGAGAACAGCTCGCGGAAGGCTTTAATCACCGGGGGCAGGCTGTAGCGCGCCTGGGTGTGAGTGGTGGCGATGGTTAAGACGCCGGAGGCATCATTAGTAAAGAGATCCGCCAGCCGCCGGACGTTGCTGGCTTCATTGAGGATCCGCTCGGCAATGGATAACAGCGCTTTACCCGGCTCGGTCATGCCTAACAGGCGTTTGCCGCGACGAATAAAGATCTCAATCCCCAGCTCCTCTTCCAGTTCCCGGATATGGCGGCTGACGCCTGACTGCGAGGTATAGAGCATATTCGCGACTTCCGTCAGGTTGTAATCCTGACGGGCCGCCTCACGGATAATTTTCAGTTGCTGGAAGTTCACCCTTTCCTCCGGGCCAATGGACTTAACGTATCTGCTATTGTTAAAGTCTGTTGTCCCGGGTAACAAATAATAAAAACCAGCAACTTATTCCTTAAGAGAATATAGCCTAACTCACCAGCTGCAGTTCGCGGTTCTCCAGCGATGGACGGCTCACCAGAGACAGCAGGATCTCCTTCACCGCCTGCGCCTGCGGCGACAAACCGCCGCGCGCCGACATGTTCAGCGACAGCGACAGGCTCATTGACGGCGTGCTAATCCGCGCCATCCAGCCGTTCGCCGCGCCGCACAGGGAGCGGGCAGCGGATTCCGGCAGGACCGTCGCCCCCATGCCGCTGGCGATGGCCGCGGTCAGGGTGGTAATGGATTCAATCTCGCCGATAATTTTCGCCGACAGCCGACGCAGGGTGAACGCTTCGGTGACCCGCGCCCGTACAGCGCTGTAATCGCGCGGCAGAAACAGGTTCATCTCCGCCACCGCCGTGAGGTCCACGCTCTGCCCCGGGCAATCGCGGGTACCGACCAGGTAGAGATCTTCTTTCAGCAGCGGCTGGCTGACGATGCCGGCCACCGGCGAACGCTCATACAGCACCGCCATATCCAGCTGGCCCGCCAGCAGCTTGTCATTCAGCGCCGTGCCGCTGCTCTCCTGCAGATAGACCATCACCTCGGGCAGTTCATTACGCACCGTCTGCAGCAACGGCATAGTAATGGCAGAGGCCGCCGTGCCCGGCGCCAGGCCGATCGAGACCTGGCCACGCAGCGTCTGACCGACGTTATTGACCGCCAGCTGCGCCTGCTCACACTGGCGCAGGATGGTCCGCGCATGGGTATACAGGATTTTACCGGCTTCCGTTGGCGTGACCCCTCGCTTAGTGCGTATCAGCAGCTGCTGGTCCATTTCACCTTCCAGGGTCGCGACCTGCTGGCTGAGGGCCGGTTGGGCGATGTGCAAGACTTCAGCGGCCTGGGTCAGACTGCCGATATCGACGATTTTCACAAAATATTTCAGTCGTCTTAAGTTCATTTTGCCTCCTGTAAGGAACGCCAGCGTCAACGCTGGAAGTATGATGAAACTGGTTTTGCAATTTGCTTGCCAGCTTTTCATTTCCGCTGTCGCTGCCCGCCACAGGCGGTGTTATAAGGGATAGTGATAGCAATCCGGTTTTTATTTGCCTGGTAAGCAGATTGTGGTATGCCCCATTAGGGGTACATTCGCACTACAACGGTGCAATCTGCTGAAAAAAACAGCGCACGAGTGAGGGTTGCTGAAATTGTCAGCAGTCGAACGCAATTCTTTGAATCAGGCTTTGACAAGGCCGGGTGGCATCGTTAATATGCGCCCCGTTCACACGATTCCTCTGTAGTTCAGTCGGTAGAACGGCGGACTGTTAATCCGTATGTCACTGGTTCGAGTCCAGTCAGA